>Ga0116116_1000266_pt1 | contig 63435 bp, 43 predicted proteins | sample June2015DPH_10_1_FD_89722 | JGI IMG/M metagenome (GOLD analysis project Ga0116116, IMG submission 89722) | Peatland microbial communities from SPRUCE experiment site at the Marcell Experimental Forest, Minnesota, USA - June2015DPH_10_150 | ecosystem: Environmental > Terrestrial > Soil > Wetlands... | reverse complement strand
TGAGCAGCAGCGAAGGATCTGCATGGGTTTTCAGTAACAAAGACAAATGCAGATCCTTCGTCCCGAAAGAACCGGGACTCAGGATGACAGTGTCGCGATGGTGAATCGAAATGACTTACGCATCGAGTTTCTGCAGAGGAGGCGAAGCCGGTCCTGAGTGAAACGAAGGAAGGACCTCTGCATTTGCTTGAAAATTCAAATACAGGGGTCCTTCGCTGCGCTCAGGATGACAGCTTTGGAGGTTTCTCCGCAGCCTGTAAAGCCGCCGCTCGACGGACGTCCCGCACGGCACGCCTGAAGGCGTGCCCTGACGAATTATTGAACGAACATCTGAGACACGACACGAGCAGTCTGCTGAAAATTTGTTGCCGAGGTGAGAACATGATCGCTACTTCAGAACGCCGGTCGTCGCGAGTTCCGTACAGTTGGTTATTGTTCGTCGCTGTCGCAATCGTATTGCTTATCTCCGCCATGACTCTAGCGGCGGCCGAAGCTAAGCGGAGCGTGCCGGAGCGCATTCCTCCCAAACGCTCGGCGCAGATTGAAAACGGCATAGGAGGCGTCAACACCAGCCTGCCGCGCGATCCCTATATTCCCTGGAACCGCTGGTGGTGGACCCGCATGTTTGACGCCGGAATCAAGTGGGCGCGCATCGGCCAGTACGAGGACACCTCGGATATTTCCGGCTGGGACTGGATCGAGCAGAAGCGCGGGGAATTCAGTGCTCTGCCCGAACTCGATGACTACGTGGATTCGCTCGTTGACAACGGCATCAAGATCCAGCTCCAACTGCTTTACGGTAACCCCATGTACACGTCGCCCGCGGGCCGGTTACCGGATGCCATCACGCCCACGCCCGCCAGCGTCCACAATCGCGACATGAATCTGTACTCGGTGTTCTGGCCGCCCAAGACGCCGGACCAGATCGCCGCCTTCGTTCGCTACACGAAGTGGATGGTGAACCGCTTCCGCGGCCGTATCCGCTATTACACGTTGTGGAACGAACAGGACGGCTCTTACTGGAATCCTGATTCCAGTCCGGAAGAATACGGCCGGCTGCTGGGCGCCTTCGTGAAAGCCGTGCACGAAACCGACCCGGACGCCAAGTTGGTCTACGGCGGCCAAGCCTCGCTTTCCACGGACTACGCCCGCGCCGCTCTGGACGCCTGCCAGTGCGCCTCGGGCCTCGACGTTTTCGCCTACCACACCTATCCGGGCGGCTACTCTCAAAACGTGCCTCCGGAATCGATGGACTACGGCGCGTTTGGCCCCCTGACGCCGAAAGCGCTGCGGGAGGCCGTGCGGAGCTATCCCGGCATCCGTTCCGACATGGTGTTCTGGGATGACGAATTCAACACCCTGCCTGATCTTGTACGCGACAACGACGAGACGGTACAGGCGAAATACGTCACGCGCTTGATGCTCTACAACTGGGCGAACGGGGTCACATCCTGGATCTGGGAACTGATCAATGATACCAGCAGCAGTGAGGGCGATTATTTCGGGGTCATTCACGGCATGATGTTCAAGCCGACCGACTTCACCCCGCGGCTCGTCTATGCAGCCCTCCAGAACCTTGATGCGCTTTTCTCCGACACCCAGCGGGATGCTGCCATCGAAATCTCCAGCCCGGACTTTGCCAGCATTCAAGCTGATGGCGGAGCCCCGGTACTCGCTTACGGATTTCGTTCGCGCACGGGCAAGGCGGTGGTGGGCTATTGGCTTGCCGGGCATAGTTGGCAACACAATGTCTTCGTACCCAAGTACGTGACCCTCACCCTTAAGAATTCGGGCATCGAGCACCCCGTGCTCGCCAGTGTTCATACCGGCGAAATCAAGCCCCTCGAGTGGAAGGCGGGGACTCGGGACACTCTGGAAAACGTTCCCTTGCTCGACAGCGTCCAGGCCATCACCGACGCCAGCTATTTTGATTGGCCCATCCTGCCGGAAGCTCCGAGCTCACTGGACGTCCACCTGGCCAGCGGCTCCGCGCGGCTGAACTGGGAGGTGCACGGGGATGACGGCACCGGCATCGTCGTCGAGCGCCGCAATCGGAACGGGGAGGCATGGACGAAACTCAGCGAACTGCCCGCGGGCAGCAAATCATTTACTGACCCGCAGTCCACGGCCTCCAGGCAACTCGCCTACCGGGTGTATGCGTTGAACAAGGCTGGCCGGTCCGCGTACTCGAACATCGCCAGGGTCACGCCCTAGCAGAATTCGGAAAGACCCCTCCGACCTGTCATCCTGAGCGTAGCGAAGGATCTCGCTCTGCGCTTTTTCATGGCAATGCGAGATTCTTCGTCGCCTGCGGCTCCTCAGAATGACAGCCGCGACGAGTTTTTCCGCACCCTGCCAGGATCCGAGGTCGCCCGGTGGGGCGACCGGCAAGAAGCTGGCCCACGGCTCAGCCTTCGAGAGGTGAGGAATGAGACTTCAGAAATCGCTGGTGGTGTGCAGCCTGCTGATCGGTTCGCTTCTGGCATGGGGCTCCGCGTTGGGGGCGCAAGCCGGCGGCGATTTGCCGATCTACCTCGACTCGAAGCGGCCGGTCGAGGAACGGATCAACGATCTGCTCAGGCGCATGACCTTGCCGGAGAAAGTCGGCCAACTCAACATGCCGGTGGTCTTTCTCGAACACCTCGGCAAGGATCGTCTTCACAGGGTTGAGGCGTGCAAGCGGTTTGCGGAGGGAACTTATACGGACGACATCGGTCCCGGGGGTGGCTTCTTTGCGCTCGCCACCACCATTCTGTTCGATGACGCGCGCCAGCAGGCTGAGTACATCAATCAGCTCCAGGACATTGCTACCAAGAAAACGCGGCTGAAGATTCCACTGCTCCTGACCGAAGAAGGCACGCACGGCGGCATGTTCCCAGGCGCGACGGTTTTTCCGGAGGGCCTCGCGCTCGGCAGCACCTTCGACATGGATTTGGTGAAGGCCATTTACGCGGCGGCAGCCGCTGAGGCGCGCTCGATCGGCGTGCATGAATTGTGCACGCTGGTCATTGAGCCCAATCGCGATCCGCGCCTGGGAAGAAACATGGAGGGATACAGCGAGGATCCCTATTTGTGCGGGCGCATCGCGACGTCCATCGTGCGCGGAGCCCAAGGATACAGCGTGGCCGCGAAAGACAAAGTCGTGGCCGTGCTCTGCCACTATCCCGGCCAGAGCCAGCCCGCCAGCGGCATGGAACGCGGCGCCATGGAGATCTCCGAGCGCAGCCTGCGCGAGACCTTCCTGATTCCCTGGGTAGCAGGCGTTAAGGAGGCCGGCGCGCTGGGCGTCATGGCGACATATCCGGAAATCGACGACGTGCCGAATCACTCTTCGGAAAGGATTCTGACCCACATTCTGCATGAGGAGTTGGGGTTCCAGGGCCTGGTGCTGAGCGAAGGCAACGGCTTCCGCACGCTGGTCTATGAAGGTGTCGCCGCAACGCAAAAGGAGGCGGGTGCGCTCGCCCTCAAAGCCGGGGTCGATGTCAATGTCACCTACGAGGCGGCGTACATGAAGCCGCTGATTGAAAACGTGGAAGAGGGCAGAGTCTCGATGGCGCTGGTGGACCGGGCGGTGCGGCGCGTCCTGGAACAGAAATTCCGCTTGGGGCTCTTTGACAACCCGACCGTTGATGCGGAGAACGCTGTTCGCATCGTGCACGCCCCTGCCTACCAGGACCTGGCCTTGCGGGCCGCCCGCGAAGGGATTGTGTTGCTGAAAAATGAGAAGGCCCTGCTGCCCCTGCGCAAGGCTTTGAAATCGCTGGCCGTGATCGGCCCCGATGCCGACGACGTTACCAGCCAGCTCGGGGATTACTCGCCCCACAAGGTTCCGCAGCATGTCGTCACGGTGCTGGAGGGGATCAAGGCGAAAGTCGGGCCGAAAACCCAAGTGGTCTACGCGCCCGGTTGCGCCGTAATGGGCAGCGACAAAAGCGGGTTTGCGGAAGCGGTGCGGGCCGCGAAGAACGCGGAGGTCGCGATTGTGGTGGTCGGCGAGAAACAGCGCAGCAAAGAGGGCGAGGAATCGACGGACGGCGAAGGTTCCGACGTGGCCAGCCTGGACCTGACCGGAGTCCAGGAGGACCTGATCAAGGCGGTATTCGAAACCGGCACGCCGGTGGTGGTGGTTCTCATCAACGGTCGGCCGCTCTCGACCCGCTGGACGGCGGAGAACGTGCCCGCCCTTGTGGAAGCGTGGCAGCCGGGCGAGCGCGGCGGTGAGGCGGTCGCGGACGTGCTGTTCGGAGACTTGAATCCCAGCGGGCGGCTGGCCATCACTATTCCGCGCCACGTCGGCCAGTTGCCGGCTTACTACAACTACAAGCCTTCCAAGGCCTGGTGGATGAACTTCTCCGGGGGCGGCTATGTGGATATGCCGGCCGCGCCCCTCTATCCCTTTGGATATGGCCTAAGCTATACCAGGTATGAGTATAGTAATTTATTAATTAACCCAACTGAGATCCACCCGGGGGGCAACGCGCAGGTCCGCATGGATGTGAAGAACGCCGGCGACCGGGCGGGGGAGGAGACCGTGCAGCTTTATTTGCACGAGGCTGTTGCCCCGGTTTCCATCCCCGTCAAGCAACTGCGGGGATTCCAGCGGGTGGCGCTGGCTCCCGGCGAGACGAAGACCCTGACCTTTACCCTCACCCCCGCCGATTTGCAGTTGCTCGACCGCGATCTGCACTGGGTCGTCGTGCCCGGCGACTTCCAGATCATGGTGGGAAAGTCGTCCCAGGATATTCCTCTCAAGGGAACGCTGAGGGTGACGCCGTAATTCCGCCGGGGGGAGTTGGAGAAACCCTCCGGGCTCTAGTCAGCCCGCTGGAGATCAGCCGGCCCTGGGGACGGCGGCGCGGGAGCACTTATCCCTTGTTTCGCTGATGGCTTTATGGTACCAATAGCTGGCCTGTCGGCAGCGAATAGAATCCAAACCGCAAGTCAGGATGTTGTCGCAGCAGATCACGATTGGCTTGGTCCTGGCTGAGCCGGGCAATCAACACTTCTGCGAAAGGAGACAAGGGCATGGCGTTCTGTGCGAAGTGCGGTACGCAACTGACTGAGGGTATAGCATTCTGTGGCTCGTGTGGCGCGCCGGTGGGAGGCGTTGCCCCGGCTGCGGCGCCTGCGGCAGCAGCGAGTTCGGGGATGGCGTCGAACGTGGCGGGCTTGTTGACTTACGTCTTGGGGTTTATCACGGGGATCATTTTCCTGGTGATCGAGCCCTACAAGAATGACAAGTTCGTTCGATTTCACGCCTTCCAGTCGATCTTTTTCAATGTGGCGATCGTAGTTTTCTGGATTGCATTCACCATCCTCTCCACGATCCTGGGGCTGATCTCCTTCGGAGTTCTGGGCATCGTGATGGGGCTGCTCGGGCTGGTCATTTCACTGGCGATCCTGGTGTTCTGGATTTTCCTCATGTACAAGGCTTACAACAACGAGCGGTACATGATCCCCTACATCGGGCCATTGGCGGCGAAGCAATCGGGCGTGTAAATCCCGGCGAGCCGGGCGACGACCCAAGAGGTCGAGGGGCGGCGGGGTTCCTGCCGTCCCTGGCTTCATGGAATCCTCCCGGGGACCCCTCTCTCTGTATTTCCTCTTGACAATTGAACCCTAGGGGCGCAATTTTTAACGTTTCCTCCGTGCCGCTAAAGGAGTGGACGTGGGGACAGCGGTCAGTTTCGCGCTCAGGAATTATGGCTGTTCTGGTGTGTTTTCACGATCGGTGTTTCGACGGGATGTGCTCCGCAGCAATCTTCACGAGCTTCTACCGGCAGTGTGTCGATGCGCAAGGGGAGTTCCGCTATCACGGCCTGATGCACCGCGCCGGACAGTTGTTTGACGAGGGGCTGTTCGATGCGGAAGAGAACGTCATCGTCGATTTCAAGTATTCCAGCTCCGACCGCCTGACGTGGTGGTTCGATCATCACCAGAGTGCCTTCCTCACCGAAGCGGATGCCGAGCACTTCCGACGCAACCGGAACGGGAAGAAATTCTACGGACCGGATTTTCGCTCCTGCACCAAATTTATCGCGCAAACCACCGGCACTCACTTCGGCTTCCGGGCCCCGGACCTGGATGACTTGGTGCACTGGGCGGACCTGATCGACGGCGCGCAGTACCCGGACATTCGCACGGCCGTGGAGATGCGCGAGCCGGCCACGCAGTTGACCCTGGTGATCGAGGGAACACGCGAGCCGGACTTTTGCGTGCGCCTGATTCCTGAACTTCTCACGAAGCCGCTCGAGGAAATCGTCGCCTTGCCGCACATCCAGGAGGCCTTTCAAGAACTCTACCGCCGGCATCTCGAGTCCATCGATCTGATCCGCGGGCGCGCCGAACTCCACGACGGGGTGGTGTTCTTTGACCTCGTGGACCAGAACACGGAAGGCTTCAATAAATTCATCCCCTATTATCTCTTTCCCGCGGCGGTTTACAGCGTGGGATTGAGCCGCTCCCCGGAGCGGATCAAGATCGGAGTGGGCAGCAACCCCTGGAATAATGCCCCCAAGACGGCCAATCTGGCCAGCATCTGCGAGCGTTATGGGGGGGGAGGCCATGCCAAGGTGGCGGCGATCTCGCTGCCTCCCACCGACCTGGAGCGCGCGCGCAGCGTGGCGGCGCAAATTGTTCAAGAGCTCCAGACTGGTTCCGGGTAGGTCCGCCGCGAGGGTCTGATTCCCCCTCGTGAGGAAACCTGGAAGCGTGTATTCTGCCGCTCCTCCGGAGTGGGCGGCCCACCCATAGGGCCAGGAGACATTCGGGGCCGACCCATTACTCTTGACTTTATCTCCGGCGGCAGAGCGGGAGAGCCTGCGGAAAGAAGCGGGCGGCTTGATACCTGACGGCGGCTGTGGTAAGAAGGGGAAGTATTATCAATCCACATAAGCCAGCCTCCTGGCGATTAGGTCGTTCGTGATTGCGCAGTACGGAGAACATGCCGGAGCGAAAGGGAAACCCCTTTCGGGGTGAACTCGAACCGATTCTCATCTTGTGCTTAAATCATCAAAGCAGGATTTCACCCAGCTCAAGCTTCATAGTGACTGCAACTGTGGGAAGGTGAGGGCCGTGGCCGAAACGACAGGAAGTGATTCGAAGGCCATTCATGTGAGTTTGTTCGGGATGTCGGACCAAGGGCGTGTCCGCAAGAACAACGAAGATAGCTTGGTGGTCTGCAATCTGACGACGGGGGAAGTGGGTCTCTCGCCCCCGCTCCGCGAACACGACCTGGGGCCGCTCGGCTCGTTGTTCATGGTGGCAGATGGGATGGGGGGCGAAGCCAGCGGCGAGGTCGCCAGCCAACTCGCTGTGGTCACCGTTCCCAAGCGCCTCTATGACAACCTGAAGTCCCTGGGTACGGCGAGCGAGGCCAACTTCGTGATCCTTTTGCGTGAGGCCATCGAGTACGCCAATCAGATTATCTTTCAGAAGGCGCAGGCCAACCCGGGATGTCGTGGCATGGGGACGACCACGACCGCGGCAGCCCTTTTCGGCCAGTACCTTTTTGTGGGACAGGTGGGAGATTCTCGCGCCTATTTGATCCGCCAGAAGAAGATCACCCAGTTGACCCGTGACCAGACTTTCCTGAACTACCTCCGAGACATTGGCGCGGAGTTGCCGGCCGACCCGGAGAAGGACAGCCGCAAGAGTATTCTGACGCAGGCGGTGGGAACCAGCGAGACGCTGGATGTGAAGGTTACTTGCGTGCGGGTCTATCAGGGAGACCGAATAATGATGTGCAGCGATGGCTTGTATAACATGGTGCCGGAGGCTGATCTCCTGGCGGCGTTCAATCGTGAGGATGGACTGCCCGACAAGTGCAAAGCTCTTATCGAAAACGCCAATGCCCACGGCGGGACGGACAACATCACGCTGATCGTAGCGGAGTTTTCGGGGCAGGGGCTCTCCGCCCCGGCGGTGGACGCGCCCGTTGAGTGCAAAGAATTCAACGAAGAAGATTTTAAGCCGCGCACCTAAAATCGTAAATTGGATTTGCGGACAGGCCATGTCCGCCCCAGGCTGCAGGCGGGCGTGTGCTGCAAACAGGACACTGAGCTGGCGCTCCCGCCCCGGCGGAGCACCCGCGGACAGTGAGGCCTATGGCTATGAAATGCTCCGTATGCGGCGAAGTGAATGAAGCAGGATACCGGTTCTGCAGGGTTTGTGGACACGCTCTGAGCGCCGCGGAAGAACCCGGTCCGACGATGGCGATGCCCGCGGGTCCCAGCGGGGGCGAGGAAGCCGTCCCCACCGTGGCGGTTGCGCACCCGCCCTCTGCGGCATCTTCTTTCCGGTTGGCCGCCACCTCAGGACTCCTTTCCGGGCGCACTTTCACGATCACCTCCAAGGGGCTCGTCATCGGCCGCGACCAAAACAATTGTCAGGTGGTGTTGGCCGATGACCAGGTCTCCCGCCAGCATGCCTGGATAGGATTGGACGAGGCCGGGCAGGTCGTGATCCGCGACAAGAACTCCGCCAATGGAACCTATGTTAACCAGCAGCGCATCCAGGAAGCAGTCTTGAAACCGACGGACGAAATTTCCGTTGGCCAAGGCGGCAAGAATCTCTTCCGCGTCGAGTCGTTCGTCCCTGCCCCTGCCCGCTCGGCCGTCGAGCCGGTGCGGCGAAGGACGGCGACGGGAGAGGAAGGTGGCCACGTCGTCACCTCGCTGGTAAGCCAGGCAGACATCGCCGCCGCCCGCCAAGAGCAAGAAACCAAGGGCGAAACCGTGGCCATCAAACTCACGGATCTGATGGCGCGCCCGCACCTCGAGTTGATCGTGGACAAGTACGCGGTGAAGAGTGAGGACATCCCCGATGCGGGTTTGGTGGTGGGCCGTGATTCTACTCGCTGCCAGATGGTCATGGAGCACGCCTCCGTATCGGCGGTGCACGCGCAGTTCGCGGTGAAAGATGGCCAGGTCGTGCTGACCGATCAATCCACCAACGGAACCTTTGTCAACGGCATTCGGGTTACGACCGCCGAACTGCACGACGGCGATTACATCACTTTCGGGCGCTACGCCGGCAAGTCACTGATCTTTCGCACCGGCCTGGAACCGCAGCTCAAGCTGGAGAATATCGACCTAGCCAAAGACCATCTGGTCATCGGCCGCGACCCGAGCTGCGACGTGGTCATCGCCCATCCCATCGTCTCCAAAAGGCACGCCGAGATTGTGAAACAGAACGGCAAGATCCTGATTGTCGACCTGGGCTCCGTCAACGGGACCTTTGTGAACGGCATTCGGGTCAAACGCCACGAATTGCAGGACCTGGACCGCGTGGTCATCGGTCCTTCGGAGCTGCATTTCCAGGGTGGAACCCTCACGCATGCCCCCGACCGTCGCGTGGTACGACTGGATTCCGTGCACTTGAATTTCCAGGTGACCGACCGCAATACGGGCAAGCCCAAACTGCTGTTAGATGACCTGTCCCTGGTGGTTAAGCCGAAAGAACTGATCGGCCTGCTGGGGCCCAGCGGCGCGGGCAAAACCACGTTGATGAACGCGCTGAATGGTTTTGTGAAACCCACTTCCGGCCAGGTGCTGTACAACGGCGCGGATTTGTACCGGAACCTGGAGTCTCTGAAATCCACCATCGGATTCGTTCCGCAGGAAGACATCATGCACCGGCAACTGCCGGTGCGCCGCTGCCTTTATTACGCGGCGAAGCTGCGGTTGCCGGACGACATTTCCGACGACGAGATCAACCGCCGCGTGGAAGAGATGCTGGACACCCTGAAATTGGACCCCCAGCGCTGGGATAACCCTGTGGCCACCCTGAGCGGCGGCCAGCGCAAGCGCGTGAGCTTGGGTATCGAACTTCTGCCCAAACCCGGCGTGCTGTTTCTGGATGAGCCCACGGCCGGCCTGGATCCACGCACCGAGACGCTGATGATGATGCTCTTCCGGCAACTCGCCAACCAGGGCTCGACGATCATCATTACCACGCACCTGCTGGGGTCGTTCGGGGTGCTCGATAAGGTTCTGGTCATGGTGCAGGGGCGGCTGGTCTACTACGGACCGGGAACCAAGTTCCTCGATTATTTCAAGGCCGAGTCCCCGCCGGATGTTTACGACGACTTAACGGATAACAACACCGTTCCCTACGCGCTCGAACTGAAGCAGCGATTTCAGGGCTCGTCCTTGTACCGGGATCTGGTGGTCGAGCCGCAGAAGGACGTTTCGGCGGAGCGGCCCACCGCCGCCGGTGGGCCCAGCGAGGCTCGGCCCAAAGGGAAAGGATTCAGCCTCCGCCAGTTCACCACCCTGCTGCAGCGCAACTGGGAACTGAAGTTCAGTGACCGGGCGCAAACCATATTGCTTTTCGCGCAGGCTCCCCTGGTGGCTCTGCTGGTGGCCTTGATGGCGAGCGGACCCAACCAGGTGCAGACCCTCTTCATGGCGATGTTTTCCGCGCTCTGGTTCGGCTGCTCAAACGCGGTACGGGAGATTGTGGACGAGCAGACCATCTACAAGCGCGAACGGCAGACGGGCCTCAAGATCCCGTCCTACGTCCTTTCCAAACTCGCCGTTTTGTCTTTTGTGGCGCTGGCGCAGTGTTTTTCGGTTGTCGTCATCTGTCTCCTCGTCAATCACGCGCTGGCCTTGAGCCTGCCGGAAGCCGGCGCGGCCATCCTCATCATGTTCCTGGTGGCCGTGAACGGCACGCTGATCGGCCTGCTCATTTCGAGCCTGGTGACCACGCCGGAAAAAGCCCTGACGCTGTTTCCGCTCATCCTGATTCCGGAATTGCTGCTCTGCGGTCTGTTCCTCCCGGTTCGCCCCATCCAAACGATTATCCCGATTACGGTGGAGCAGCTTTTTGAGGGAAAGATGTTTGCGCAGCCGGAAGCCAAGGCCAAAGCGCAGCAGATGATGCACCCCTCTGCGGGGGAGGCGAATCCCGCGCCGGCGCCCAGCGACCAGACCGCCACCGCGGAAGCTGACCAGGGCCGCTTCGCGCACCAAGTGGCGGGAGCCATGACACCGTCGGAGCGAACCACCCAGATCTTCCACAAGTACACACCCGCTCCGGTGGTCGGCATGGGGGCACCCGTCCGCTGGTTGTCGATGCTGGCCGTCTCCCGCTGGGGTTTGGAGGCGGTGTCCGACCTCTGCCTGCACGGCTCGCATTCTACCCAGGACTACGCTTACCGGATCATCAACACGATTACGATTTCTCTTCACCCGGATGACGTGCAAAAGCTCGAGGAAGGTCTCGAACAGCCGGCGGAGTCTTTCACCGCGGCCGGCGCATTCCCGCTCCGCTCCGACTTCTGGAAGGACAAAGGGCCGTACTTGGCTATCATGACCGGGTATGCCCTTGTGATGATTGCGCTGATCCTGATCCTGATGAAACGTAAGGATGTGAAGTAGCACAGCCCCTGCACAAAGGAGTTAGCATGGACAGCGGTAATTCCTCAGTTCGCAACCTGCTCTATATCGTTCTGGTGCTTACCCTGTTGTCAGTCTTCGCGAACTTCTACGTTGCCACACAACTGGCCCGGAATAGCGATGAGCTGGCGCGCTTGGGCCTCTTGTTGCAGAAACAGATGATGGGGACCGCTCTCGAGCAGTCCCAGCAATTGCAGCAGAAGATGGAACAACTCAATCAGGACGCGGCCGGCATTGACGCGAAGCTGCAGAAAGCCCAGGATGATTTTGTGGCGAGGATGAACGTCGAGCTCCCCAGGATCATGGATAACTACGTCAAGTCGCGCGCGCCCATGATTGAGAAGCAGGCCATGAAACGGGTGCCGCGCTAGCCCGGCGGGTTCCTCACCACGCCGAGGTGTTTTCTTCGCTGTCATCCTGAGCATGGACAGCCTTTCGGCTGCCCATGATGAGCAGAAACTCGATGAGGAGAACCCATCACCCAAATTGTCATCCTGAGCAGCAGCGAAGGATCTGTATGGGTTTTCAGTAACCAAGACAAATGCAGATCCTTCGTCCCGAAAGAACCGGGACTCAGGATGACAGTGTCAGCGATGGTGAATCGAAATGACTTCCGCGTCGAGTTTCTGCAGAGCAGAGCGAAGGACCTCGGTAGTTGCCCTAGATCAGTGAAATGGACAAACTGCCGGGGTTCTTCGCTCGCTGCGCTCACTCAGAATGACAGCGCCCCCGGCCACCGGCGGGCTTTCCTTACTCGAGGGTTTTCACTTCCACGTGGAATAGCTGCTCACCCATGAAGAACTCGTCGCCGTCCCGGAGTTCAACTTCAGCGCGCACGCGACGATAGACGCCGTTCCGGCTGCGTAAATCCTGCAGCAGGAAGCGTCCGGGCTGGGCCACGATGCGGGCGTGCGTTCCGGACATGTACGGGTCATCCTTGAAGATCAGGTCGCCCGTGGTCCGGCCCAGAGTGGTTTCGGGCTTCTCGAGTTTGAACTCCGCTACGATTTCTCCATTCAACTTGATGTGTTCAAGCTTGGCCGTAAGGGGCCCTTTTTGAAGCTTCGGCGGGACACTCCACACCATGGTGCCCTGCGTGGCGCTCTTGGCCTGCGCCTCGTCGAGGCTCTGCGTGGTGAAGCGGAAGAGTTCCCGTCCCAGCAGGAAGATGTCGCCAGGGGACAGTTCGCCGTCCTGCCGTTGCCGAAGGAAGGAGCCAATCTGGCTGCCCAAGTCCTTCAACAGGAGCTTGCCTTCGCGCACGGCGAGGGAAGCGTGTCGCGTTGAAAGCAACATATCGTGGGTGTAGGTCAGGTCGCAGTTCTCCCGCCCGATGAGCGTTTCTTTTGTGATCGTAAGGGTTCTTCCCGCGGACCCGTCCGGCTTTTTCTCGGAGATCTTAGCTTCGATTTGCGCGACGTGCAGGCCGGTGAAAACCACGGTTCCTTCCGTGGGAAGCGCCGGGGGGGCTGGTGGTCTGGGTGGAACTGGCCTGGCGACGGGCGGCGCCGGCGGTGGCGCCACGGGACGGGGAGGAGGAATGCGAGGCGGCGAAGCCGCGACGGGCGCGGACGCAACGGGCCTCGCAACGGGCGGCGCCGGGGGCGGTGCCACCGGGCGAGGAGGCGGTGGCGCCACGGGACGGGGAGGTGGCGCTGCTACCGGCCGGGCCAGGGGCGGCGGGGGAACCGCAGGTCTCGGCGGTGGCGGAGGCGCGGCTGGGCGCGGCGGCGCCACGGGCTGTGGGGCCGGCACGGCTTGTTGCAGGGGTGGGGGCGGAGCCGCTCCCAGGGGAGTGCCGCAAAATCCGCAGAACTTGCTCCCGACGGGGAAAGACTTGTGGCACTTTGGGCACATCACCTGCGCGATAACCGGCGCCGCTGGGGGGTGCGGAACCGGCGCCACAGGCGCCGCAATTACGGGGGCCTGAGCTACAGGTGAAGGCGCCGCTGCCGCCGGGGCGTGCAACGGTTTTCCGCAGCGCGCGCACGACGGCGAAGTCGCCGGGTTCATGTTCCCGCAAGATGCGCATCGCATGTACCGGACAGTTCCTTGCTCATTAGCGTCAGCGCTCATGTTTGATTCCCGTCTCGTTTTTGATCGGCGTTATCTATTCGCCGGTGGCCTTGATCCAGATGGGGTTAGTATAGCAGCGAAACTCTTCCTTGGCGCTGTTTCGTGTACTGGCCTCCAGCCGGATGTATCTCCATTCTTCCGAACCTTCCTTCAGGGCCATGCGCAGGTCAAAGGAAACCAAGCCCTCGCTGGAAAGGCTCTTGGAGGTGGGCACGGGCACATCCACGGGTTCCAACTCACCCGCGCCGGTTCCCACGATCAGTCGAATAAACTGAAAGGGTCCAAATTCTTCACTGCTCACCCAAAGGAGTTGGAGAGGGGGCAGGGATTTCAACGGGCAGGAGATCTCCTGTCCGATGCCGACATCCTCGGGGTCGTCGAGGGACCCATTGGAATTCCGATCGAAGCCGGCGACCAGCAGCGGGCCGTTGCTCGCCACGCTGCGGCCATCCCGCAGGGCACGCAAGACGTTCTCACCGCGCGCTCCCATGCCGTCCGGCGCGTAAACCACGGTGGAGATGCGGCCCAGGGCGTTGTCTTCCGCGTATCCGTTCAAGCCCCGCTCCAGCTTGCCGAGGAAGTCGGTGACGTCCATGCTAGCTTCGAAGTCCAGATCGCCATGCGCATCCGAACCCGCGGCGAGGAAGGGCTTGAAAAGCGGAGCGTTCTTTCCATCCTGCCGCGGCTGGAGGCCGCGCGCCAGCAGGGGTTGCCATCCCAGCTTGATTCCTTGTTCGAGGCGAGCGTACTGGTTGGCTTCCTTGTCGTATTGGAAGCAGGCGCTCGCTTCCGTGTGTGGATGGATGCAGAACGGGTCGCGCATGTCATCGGCAGTATCATTCGTGGCGCGGTTCCAGGGTTCGAGACCCACCACCCCGGCCTGAAGTTGTTTCCCGTCCGGCGCGAGGAAGTCCGCCTCCAGGTCCCACTTGCCCCCTCGCATGAGAGGGCTGATGGGGTCAAAGGGATGGGCGGCGTAAGCAAATCCCCCCGCCGCGACGACCCGCGCCAGAGCATCCCTGATGGGCATGGCCGCAGAGGCGGGGGAGCCGTCGCCCGTCATCACCACGGCGCTACCGGCTTGGGCGGGGTCCGGGAAACCCTTGTCGGGATCATCGGGTGACGGCGCCACCACCATGTGGACGGTGGTCAGCAGGGTGTCCTTGCTGGAAGAGAGGGTCATCTCTTCTCCGCGGATCATCATCAGCCGGCCATCGCGAAATTGCTTTACGTCGTCCAACTCCGCCTGGTAGCGTTCCGGGGAGAGGTCGGTGGAATGGTCGGCCAACAATAGCCAGTCCATCCCTGCCTGCAGCGCCGCCTGCTTCGTGACGTCGAGCGGATACCCGCGCTCGGCAGGATTGTCAGTGTAGCCGGAGTGGTAATGCATGTCGCCGCGATACCATTTGGGGATCTGCGGAAGGCGCGTAGCGTTCAGGCGCACGCGCAGGTAAAAGTCCTGGTTCGGCCAATCCACGACCCGGAACGAAACCCACAAATCCGCCGAGCGGAAGGGCCCGCCCAGGTAGTGGCTGGCGAGAAAGGACTGCACGAGGTCGCGGGGCGCCTCCAGCGTCTTCTTCAGCCGGTCGGGTATCACCAGGGGCTGACCGTCCGTGCGAGCGTCAAAGGAAAAATCTTTGCCCGTTCCCAAAAGCAGTGGTTCCTCGCTGAACTTGTGCTGGGCGCCGGTGGGTTTCACATAGATGTTCACGCCCTGCAGTTTCAAGGGGTCCCGCTGGACATAGCGGGAGACGGAGGAACCCGTGGTGTGCGCGGCCTTCTCGATGCCGTTGATGATCTCCAAATAGACGGGAAGATTCGCATCGTCGGGGTTGCGCAGCGAGCGCGGAACATCCGCCCGGAAGAAAACCCCTGTCTTCGACAACTTTTCTTTCAGTTGAGACGTTATGCTTTCCTGAGTTTGGGAGAAGGCCGGGATGGGCAAAGCGAAACACGCCGCCAGGACAACGGCGCGCAGGAGAGGATGGAAACTCCGCATGTAAAGGCTCATGGGATCAGCTTCCGCGCAACTTGAATCGAGATGCACTGGTTGCCCGAGGCTGCCAGGGCAACGACCTCGCCCTCCGCATTGAGCAGCGGTGCGCCGGTTTCACCTGGATCCACCGCATGGTCCATGGTCAGGGCGGTCCCCTCCAGTCCCGCCTTGACGCTGAGGAGACGCGGGTCGGTTTGAGGCTGGCTCACTCCGTAAGGATAACTGCCCAAGACCAACTGGGCGCCGCTGGCGAGGTTCGCCGCCGAGTTCGGGAGCGACAAGGGATGAAAGCCCGTGCCGCTGACCTGCAGCAGGGCCAAGTCTGATTCACCTTCGGCGTGGAGATGCAGAGTGGCGCGCTCTTCGGAGTCCGGGTCCTGGTAATCCTGTTGCGCCATCTGGTCGGGCGGCATCTGGAGGACCTTCAAGGTCTGTTTTTCGGTGCTCAGGGCGGATTGAAGGTCAGGTTGGCCACCCGCAGCAGTCAGTTTGGCGCCGGCCGGCCAGGCGTAGGTCTTTACACTGCCTTGATCCACCTCCAGGTGAGAGTGCTCCAGCAGGAAGGCGACCTGCGGGTCAAACTTCCAGGGGGCCACCACTCGCTTGGTGGTCAGCAGCTTTCCATCCGCGCTCACCAGAAAGCCGGTGCCGGATTCCGCGAACTTTTCCAGGGCCTGGGATTTGGGGTCGTGCACCACGTACTCCGTGTACAGGAGATACAGGGCAGGGTTCACCTTGGCTCCCAGGGTCTGATCCTGGTGCAGCTTCGCCAGATGTTCCTTCGCCATGTTGATGGCCGCAGCCGAGGAAGGGTCCGCGAGTGTTTCCAGGACCGCGTCCGCCGTCAGGTGGAGGAGCGGGTTGCCCTGGAAGAGATTCAACGGGACTTGTTCATTCAGGGTCACCGGGATGACGAGCTGTTTCGTCCGCAGCGCGGCTTTTTCCAGGGCATTCAGCTTGACCTCAATGAAACTCTGCCCGGTGATCAGGATCTTGTCCTTGTCCACCATCTCCCGGACCGGCGCAAGCGAATCCAGCTCGGCGAACAGGATGGAGCACTTGAGGGGGGAGGGAACATCGACGGGGTCTTTACTCGAAAGTTTGAACTCCTGCGCAAACGTCTCAATGTGGACGGGAATCCCGCTTACGCGCACATCCTGAAAGTACATGCGCTGGACCGTGGCTCCCCGGTCGACGGGACGGATGGTGATGAAGAGATCGAGCAGAAGACGGTCGAAGTTGATATCCCGAAACGAGAGGCGCTTGTAGACGGCAGGATTAGGCGCAGGCTGGCCACCCTTGGCGGGAAGCTGGTAAACCTTGGCGCCGCGAATCTCTTTCGGCAACTGGCCCGACGGCTCTGCCTGCTGGGCAGCCACGGGCGGGGGAAAAGCGATGACCCCCCAAGCGAGGGCGGAAAGAAGTAGAGAACGCGAAAGAATTGATGGCGCCAAGATCATTCTGTGGACCCCCGGGGCCAATCTCGCACAAGAGGGCTTTACCTGGGAAACTGCGCGGGGCTCTCGACGGAGGCGGCATCCTGCCAGAGGATCTCGTAGAGCTCCACGGGCGTTTCCTTGCCTTTCACCAGGATGGGTTCCAGGCGCTGCGCCGGCACCCCGCCGTTCAGTAGCGAGTAGGTAGATTCGGAGATGAGGATCTGTCCTCCGGCCGCATTCGCGCACAGGCGCGAGGCCAGGTTGACGGCATCTCCGATGACCGTGTAGTCCATGCGTTTGGCGGAGCCGATGTTTCCCGCCGTCACCGCGCCCGTATTCACCCCCACCCCCATCAGGAGGGGTTGCTGGCCACGGTTTTCCCACTCGCGATTGAGGTGTACCAGGGCCCGCTGCATCTCGATGGCGGTCTTGGCGGCGCGCAGCGCGTCGTCGGGCTTGGGAAGCGGCGCTCCATACACGGCCATGATCCCGTCTCCCAGGTATTTGTCCAATGTGCCTCCGCTATCGAAGATGAGGTCCGTCATCTCCGAGAAGAATTCGTTCAGCAGTTCCACGACAGCTTGAGGCTCCATGTGCTCCGACATGCGGGTGAAGCCGCGAATGTCTGAAAACAGGATCGTGGCGGTCTGATTTTCACCCCCCAAGTGAACTTCGTCGGGGCTGGCGAGAATCTTCTCGACGATGGCGGCACTGAGAAAGCGTTCCAGCGCCTGGCGCTCCACGACGCGGCGGGCCAGTTCTTCATGGGATCGGGCGTTGTCAAAGCTGATGGCCGCCTCGGCCGCGACCACGGAAAAAATGTTGAGTTCTTCCTTGGAGAAGGCGTAGGGTTTGCTCAGGCAATCGACATAAAAGAGCCCGAAGACACGGTCTTTGTAGATGAGCGGAGCGCACATGGCGGAGCGGATGCCGGACATGCTCAGGCTCTGGCTGGAGGAAAAACGTTCATCGCTGCCCACATCATGGATCAGCAGCGGGGCGTGGTCGGTCATGACCCGGTCGATCACGGTGGTGGAGAGGGCCACGCCGCGCGCCGCAGCTTTCAGGCTCTCATCTTTGTAAAGGAGGACGGCGGGCTTGAATCCCTTCTTGTCGTCGCGGAGCATGACGAAGCCCCGTTCCACGTTCTCCATCTGAAACACCAGTTCCATGACCCGGTGCATGACATCTTCGGGTGTAATCAGGGAGGACAACGTCTTGCCGACCGTCAGGAGCAGCTTCAGGAGTTTGTTCTCCTGCTCCAGGACCTTCAGCCGGTCCGGGATGGCGGCCGGGCCCGGGGGCGCCATGGGCGAGGAGATCCGCAAAGCCGTGCTCAGGTCTTCTACGCGGACCAGGCCGTTCACATCCGTTACGGCGCCGCGCCCAGCCTCGATGTGCAGGTCGTGCGAGCGCGCCGACTCATACTTGAGTTCAAATATGCCGATCCCGATGCGGTCCTGGTCCGAGAGGCGGTGCTCCTGAATCGGTGCGTCGTTCACGAAGGTTCCATTCAGGCTGCCGAGATCGTTCAGAAGCGTGATGTCGCCGGGAAGCACCGTGATGCGCGCGTGGTGCCGGGAGACGCTGGAATCGCGCAGGACCAGATCGTTGGATTCCGTCCTTCCCACAGTGACCGTGGGGCTGGAAATCTCGAAGATCTGGGTCCGGTCGGAGGGATCGGTGATGACAAGTCGGGCCATGAAGAGAGCCTGGTTTACTCTACGCGCACCACATCGGAGAACTCCGGTTTCACACCGGCGTTCATGGTAATGATCCGGGCACGGGCGTTGCCGGCGTCGATTACCTGGATGATCTCGATGACTCCCACCCGGCTATTGGGGTCGGTGGCTTTGTAAACGGCCAACTGTGATCCCTGGTGTACGCCTTGCGCCGAGCCCATGTCGATCATCACATTCGAACCCTCCACGGCGGTGATATAGCCCTGGGTCGACTGGCGGGCCGCCGGGGCGGCCGGGCGCGCTGCGGTGGCCACGTCGGTCGGGGGTCCGGAGGGCTGCGCGGGTTGGCCGCTCAGCTTGTTCACGGCTGTTTCAGTTTCGGCACGCAGGTCCGCGACTGCCTTGCTCAGTTTCGCGAAATTCTCCTCGTTGCCGATGCGCAGGGAGGAGAGCATTTGGTCCAATTCCTGAAGTTGGCGCTGCTGGCGCATCATGACGGTCTGGAGTTGCGCTTGGGTTTGTTTGATCTCGGCCAGTTGGGAGTTGAGCGCGGCCGTCTGATTCCCCATGGCCTGCATCTGCTCTTGCAGCGCCTTGAACTGGTCGTCGAGGAACTTCTGTTCATCTTCCTTGAACTTCGGCCACGCACTGGTCGTCAAGAGGAGCAGCAAGAAGATGGCAATTGCAATCTGGCGCGTCATGACCAAACCTCCCCAGTGTTTCTGCCTGTTTCGCGAACGATGCCCGCGCTATTGTCGGGCAAGCTGGACTTCCACGCGGGGTGTCCCGTTCGCTAAAACGTCGACTTGCTGTTGAACCGGTCGGTATCCGGAAAGCGACAGGGTCAGCATATGGGGCCCCACCGTCAAGCGAAAAGACGTCGGCGTCTGTCCGCCGGTCGGCTGGTTATCCGCAAATACCGTGGCGCCCGGGGGGATGGTCCGAACTTCCACGATCCCGGTCTGGGCGACCTCGCCGAGAGCCAGTTTCTTCGTAATGATGGCCCCGCTCTTCAGTGTGAACGCTGTCTCATAAGGATCTGCCCCCGGACGCTTCACGATGGCGACGTGCTGTCCGGCTCTCAAGGTGACGTGGAACGGGGTAAGGCCGTAGGATTTTCCGTCGATCAGCACTTCCACCCCCGGGGGAGTGGTCACGATGTTGACTTCGCCGACGGGCACGGAAAGATTACCGGTGACGGTCTTGGTCTGTCCTCCTTCAATCGTCACACTCTGCTGGATATCGTCGTATCCGTCCTTGGAAATGACCACGTTGTAAGTTCCTACCGCCAAGTCCGGTATGGTGTACGGGGTCACCCAGTTCGGATCGCTCCGTCCGTCGAGAGAGATCTTCGCGCCGGGAATGTTGGTGCTGACCATCAACTGCCCCACCTTGGGCACGGTGGGACGCGCGTGGACAGGTTCCGCTTTCGGAGGAGTGGGGTTCACCTCGGGCTGAACGCTTGGCGTCGGAAGATTGCCCACAACGCTGTTGACCTCTCCTCCTGCAATCGTCACATTCTGCTGGAAATCCTGGTAACCATCCTTGGAAATAACCAGGCTATGCGTTCCCGTGGGGAGGTCTGGAATCGTATAGGGTGTCACCCAGTTCGGATCGCTCCGTCCGTCGAGGGAGATCTTCGCGCCAGGAACATTGGCGCTGACCTGAATTTGTCCCAGCTTTGGCGCCGAGAGCGGCACAGGTACCGGGTGCGAGGGATGCAGGAAGAAGTAGCCCACGCCGCCCAAAATCGCCACCAATAATAGCGCGCCGAGAACCCAGGCGATTTGGGGGATTCCCTCCTGGCGTGCCGGGGCCGGCGTGGTCACGTGGATATTGACGGGGCTGGCGAGGGGAGTCTCTTCCACCGACACCGGTTCCGGTTCCAGGGCCTGCACGGGAGCCGCCGGCTCGGCTGGCCCAACGCCCGTGGCCCCCACCTTCAGAACCATCGTGCCCTGGGGCGGAGCCGCGCCGCCCAGGGTTTTGTAGTTCTTCAGATCTTCCGCCAACTCCCGGCACGTCTGGTAGCGCTCGTCAATATTCTTGGCGAGCGCTTTGCTGATCACATAGCTCAAGCCAGCATGGATCGACGCGTCCAGCTCGCGCGGCGGAATAGGGTTCTCATTGATGATCTTATAAATGACCGTCGTGATGTTCTGGCCCCCGAAGGGCTTTTCACCCGTCACCAATTCGTAAAGGACCACTCCCAGCGAGAAGATGTCAGATCGGCCATCGACCTGACGGCCCTTTACCTGCTCGGGCGACATGTAGTTCGGGGTGCCCAGAATCTGGCCGGCCTGCGTCATGCCCATCGACATCATCTTGGCAATGCCAAAATCGGTCACTTTCACCAGCCCGTTCTGTAAGATCATAATGTTCGCGGGTTTAATATCGCGATGCACGACCCTGTTCTGGTGAGCGTGGTCGAGGGCGCTGCACACCTGGTCGTAAATGGGCAGAATGGTTTCAATCGGCAGAACGTTCTGCTCCTGGACGATTGTCTCCAGAGACTTGCCCTCCAGAAACTCCATGGCCAGGAAGAGGATGCCGTTGTCCTCACCAAAATCGTACACCGTGATGATGTTGGGATGGGCCAGGGTCCCCGCCGCCTGAGCCTCGCGCTGGAAGCGTGCCTTGTACTCCTGGAACTCCTGCGAGGAGAGGCCTTCGGTGAGCATGGTCTTGATCGCCACCGTTCGGCCAATAATGGGGTCGTACCCCTGGTACACGACGCCCATTGACCCACGGCCCAATTCACCGACAATCTCGTATCGTCCCGCCTTGGTCAGTGGTTCGGCCATGTAGCCTCGCTTTCACACCCCTGCCCTCATCTCGTCTGTGCGCCGGAGCAGGTCCCCCCGAATTATCGTCTCTTGGCCACCATCACGCGTCGGCCCAACGAGATGCGCATAGCTATTTGTTTTCGCAAGCCAAGCCTAACTCAAGAGGCAGTGCAAGTCAACGCTTCTGCCCCCGCGGGTGCTGGTGTCATTTGGAATTGTATCCCTTTCGAAACATTGGTCATTCCCGCGCCAGCGATTTCGCAAAGCGTAGAGCCACGGCTGGTATCTGGCTGATGGATGGACTACTTCCTGGTTTTGCCACCTGCTAGTGTCCTGAGTCAGAAGTTCGTTGATGAAGTTAGCCCGCGGAGCGGGCGAAAGAAGGTAGCCCACGGCGTGAGAAGCTGTGAAAATATTGATTGCCGGGCAGTTTTCCACAGTGTAAGTTGCTGAATAATTGTCCTGGAGATATGAGCTGTTTCAATATTTTCACAGCTTCGTGAGCCGTGGGTGAGGGAGCCCTCCCTCACCCCCCGTCCCCTCTCCCGCGCGCGGGAGAGGGGTGCCGAAGGCGGGGTGAGGGCTCTTTTCCTCAGGGCTTACGCCCTGGGCTACGGTCTTGCGCCCCTGACGGGGCTGGGGGACGGTCGCCCGCAAGGGGGTAGACTTTGTCAACGAACTTCTGACTCAGGACACTAGATGAGGATGTTCTCGGAGACTGCCTTGGCCTGGGTGAAGAGTAGCAGGTAGTCGTGCCCGCCGGCCTTGGAATCCGTTCCTGACATATTGAATCCCCCGAACGGATGGCTGCCGACCACCGCGCCCGTGCACTTGCGATTGAAGTAGAGGTTGCCCACGAAGAACTCTTCCGCGGCTTTCTCCAGCTTATGCCGGTCCCGCGTGTACACGGCGCCCGTCAGCCCGTACTCGGTGTTGTTGGCGATGGCGAGGGCCTGGTCGTAGTTCTCGGCCACGATCGCTGCCAGCACCGGGCCGAAGATTTCTTCCTGGGCGATGCGGGCAGTAGGGGGAACATCTACAATAACCGTAGGCCGAATGAAATACCCCCCACCGGGAACTGCGCCGCCGGTGACCAGACGGCCCTCCTTTTTCCCGACCTCGATATACTCCAGGATAGATTTCTTGGCCTGGGCGTTAATCACCGGGCCCATATAATTCTCCGGGCGCTCTGCCGGACCCACCGTGATCTGCTCCAGGCGGTGCAGGAGTTTGTCGAGGAAAATTCCATAGACCGTGGTCGTCATGATGACCCGCGAGCAGGCAGAACACTTCTGGCCCTGGTAGCCAAACGCGGAAGCCAGAACACCCTCCACCGCCTCGTCGAGGTTAGCATCGCTGTCCACAATGATAGCGTTCTTGCCGCCCATCTCCGCGATTACACGCTTTATCCCGATCTGCCCGGGCGCGGTCCGGGCCGCCCGCTTATTGATGTGGAGTCCGACTTCCTTGGACCCCGTGAAGGCCACAAAGCGGGTGCGCGGGTGGTCCACCAAAACATCACCTACCGTTCTGCCCGGGCAGGGCAGAAAATTGATCACGCCGGGTGGCAGGCCCGCCTCCTCCATAGCCTCGAGAAACTTGCAGGCGATGCTGGGCGCGTCGCTGGAAGGTTTCAAAACTACGGTGTTGCCCGTCACGATCGACGCCAGCGTCAGGCCCGCCAGAATAGCCAGCGGGAAGTTCCAGGGAGGAATCACGATTCCCACGCCGAGTGGAAGGTAGCGCAGATAGTTCCTCTCTCCCGGAATCGGCGGGAGGGGTTGCGGGCCGGCCAGTCGCAGCATCTCGCGGGCGTAGAACTCGGCGAAATCGATGGCCTCGGCCACCTCGGCGTCCGCCTCGGGCCAGGTCTTGCCGACCTCGTACACGAGCCGGGCTTCGAAATAGTACTTGCGTTCCCGCAGAATCCTGGCCGTGCGGAGCAACAACTCCACCCGCTTCTCCACCGGCGTGCGGCTCCAGCTCTTAAAGGCGTCATCGGCAGCGAGAATGGCGCGGTCCGCCAGGGAGGCGTCCGCCTTGGAAAGCACCCCGACGATTTGGTTCGGGTGGCTGGGATTGTAGGAGCGGAGTTTATCGGTGGTGCTGACGCGCTCACCACCAATGACCAAATCGTATTCGTGCCCCAGTTCGTCGCGGACTTCGTCCAAAGCATATTCCATGCGGCGGCGATAGGCCGGATTGCCTTTGAAGTCGCTTAAGGGCTCATTCCTGAATTCGGGCAATTGCATGCAGAAGTCTCCAGGACAACGTTAAGCGCCGCCCATTATAGCGCCCGCTGAAGGGTTTGCGAAAGGCTGTCGCGGGCCGTCCCTTCGCGGCGGCAGAGGGGGGCGAGCTACGGCCCCACCACCGGGTTCGTGAGGGTCCCGATCCCTTCCACACTGACGCTGACCGTGTCCCCGGGTTTCAGGAAGACGGGCGGCTTTCGAAACACTCCCACGCCGGGCGGCGTGCCCGTGGAGATCAAATCGCCCACTTCCCAGGTGACGGATTGGGAGAGATAGCTGATCAGGAAGGGAACCCGGAAGATCAGGTTGCTGGTGCTCGAGTCCTGCAAAGTCTCCCCGTTGAGCGTGAGCGAAATGCGCAGGTTGTGGGGATCCGTAATTTCATCCGCCGTGACGATCCAGGGGCCGGTGGGCGCGAAAGTATCGCAACTCTTGCCGCGATACCATTGCTTGTCGCCGAACTGCATGTCGCGCGCACTCACGTCGTGCAGGATGGTGTAACCGGCGATGTACTTATGCGCCTCTCCTTCCACAATGTCGCGCCCGCGCTTGCCGATGACCACCGCGAATTCGGCTTCGTAATCCACCTGGGCGGAATTGGGCGGCAGCTTGATGGGATCGCCGGGCCCGCAGATGGTATTGGGGGATTTCAGGAAGAAAATCGGTGCGGCAGGCGGCTCGCTGCCTTGTTCGCGCGCGTGGTCGGCATAGTTCAAGCCGACGCAGGTGATCTTGTCAGGCTTGGCCAGGGGCGCGCGCAGCCGGGCCGAGCCGAGCGGCGTGAGCAGGCCCTTGGGGCCTTTGCCGCGCGCCGCCGCGGCCGCCGTGATGACCCCCAGCGCCTTGCGATATCTTTCCCCCAGCTCCAGCAGTTCCCGCATGTCCTGGGGCGGTCTCCCCAGCTTGCGCAGGACTTTGGCCGCGGCGGCCAGCTTGGCGTCGGCGATTCGTCCCTTGGGGATCTGGCCATACGCGCCGGCCACATCGACGACGACCTCCCCTTCGACCACGCCCAGGCGAGATTGCCTGGCTACTTCGTAAGTCACCAGTTTCATTTCGACAGGCTCCCTTCAGGTTCAACGCCGGTCTCAAACTCTTGCGCTCGAAACGTGTTCCCTGCATTGCAATGCCGTAATTGTTTGTTTTCTTGGCAAGGATTATTGGATGTGCGGCTTTTCACTTTTATCCTTTGCCATTTGCCTTTTGGTTTTCTTTTGTGGCTCTGCCGCGTTGCGCCATCTGCTTGTCAATTTGTTCCTGGGTGACCCCCTCACCCGTCCCGCCCCGGCTGGTGAAAACGCCGGCGGCGGGCCACCCTCTCCCCCAAGGGGGCGAGGGTTGTCAGTTCAAATTAGCGTCCCCCCTCGCTCTGGGGAGCAAGGGTTGTAAATCCTAATCAACGCTCCCCGGTGGCTGCGTTAGCAAAGATTCTTGGAGGGGCGGCTTTTCACTTTTATCCTTTGCCATTTGCCCTTTGGTTTTCTTTTGCGGCTCCGCCGCACTGCGCTGCTCAGCTTCTACGGTCGACCGCCTCTTCACTGGCCTGTCATCCGGAAGGCGAAGTGGCCGGAGCCCACCTCGAAGGTGACTCGGCCGTCGGCGTACTTCGCGGCGGTGATGCCCGGCGTTCCCTCTACGTACCGGCTCTTCTCCCAAACCACCCGGTCGCCTTCCCGGACCGTCAACTCCGTCATTTCCAAATCCTTGGGTATCGAAACGCTGGCAGAGCTATTGACGGGTACATCCACCTCAAGCGTCATCGTCCCCGGCGCGTGGGTCCAGGAGGACGTTACGTTCCCGCGCACCGTACCGACCGTGGCGCTTGCCCAGGTGAGGTCTCGAACCACTTGCGGGTCAATGCGGAAGTGGCGGTAACCGGCGTTTTCGGCGTCCACGTTAATCCCCGCCAGCGCCTCAAAGAACCAGATATCGACACTGCCCATCATGTGATGGTTGTGAGAGTTCATCTCCGGACCGGTCTTGTTCTGCCAGATTTCCCAAAGCGTCGTGGCGCCGTGGGCGGCCATGTAACCCCAGCTCGGGTAAGACGTCTGCGTGGCGAGATCATAGGCGAGGTCCGAACGGCCCAACTGCGTGAGGAGCGGCATCAGGTAGCGGACGCCAATGAAACCTGTCGTCAGGTGGGTGTCGTGGCCGTAAAGGATGTCGTTGACAAGGTTCCCCGCGACCCCGCCGCGCTGGTCTTTGGGGGGCATGTCCAGAAACAGCGGCAAGGCGTTGGCCGTTTGAGTTCCGTTCGCGTAGTTGCCCGTCTTGGCGTCGTAGAACTCCTGATTGAAAGCGTCTTTGATTTGCGCGGCCAGTTGGGCGTAACTCGTGGCGTCGGCGGAATTGCCCAGCACGGCTGCCATCTTGGAAAGGAGAAGGGTGTCGTAATAATAGTAAAAGTCGGAAACGAGGGCGCCCGGAGTCTTGGCCAAGGCTACCCAGTCGCCGTAATAGCTGTAGCGCAGAACGTTGTCAGGCGCGCGGCTGCGCAGGAACTCCACGTATTTCTTCAGCCCCTCGTAATTCTCTTCCAAAATGCGCCGGTCGCCGTACTGCTCATACATATACCAGCAGATCAGGGGGAAGGCGGTGCCCCAGGCGGGGTCGGCTGGCCGGCTGCCGTAGCGGTGGGGGACGGTGTCGGTGAGGGTACCGTCTGGGCCCTGGACGTCGCGCATGTCGCGCGTGAAGTTGGTGTAAAACGCAGCCATGTCGAAATTCAGCATCATGCCTTCGGCGCTGGTCTGGGAGTCACCCAACCAGCCCATGCGTTCGTTGCGCTGGTCGCAGTCGGTGGGGACGCTGTGGAGGTTCGTCAAGTCCGACCAGCGGATGATCTTGTGAATCTGATTCAACAGAGGTTTCGAAGCCATGAAGCTGCCCGTGGGTTCGACGGCGGTGTGCACCACGCGTCCGCGCAGGGAATCAAGACTGGGGGTGCCGGGATAGCCCGTCACTTCCACGTAGCGGAAGCCGTGATAAGTAAAGCGCGGCTGGTAAACCTCTTCGCCTTCGCCGCGCAGGATGTAAATGTCGCGCGACTTGGCGTCGCGGATGTTTTCGCGATTGATCATGCCGTCGTCATAGAGCAGTTCCGAGAAGCGCAGGCGAACCTCGGCGCCGCGCGGGCCACTGACGCGCAATTCCGCCCAGCCGCTAAGATTCTGGCCCAGGTCATACACATAGACGCCGGGCCACGGATTCGTGAGGGCGACAGGCACCATCGAGTCCACGACGCGGATAGGCGGCATCATCTGCGCGGAGAGTGTTCCCCGCGATCCTTCCAGGGTCCGCGCCGCGCTCCAGGTGGAGTCATCAAAACCCGGCAAGTCCCACCCGGGCAGTTCGCGCCGTGCGTCGTAAACCTCTCCGTCCCAAACGTGGTCGCTCACGATGGGCCCCTTGGTCCCTTTCCAGGAATTGTCGCTCGCCACACTGACTGTCTTCCCTCCTGCGAGTTCGATGTTGACCTGCAGCAGCAAGGCGGGTTCCTTGTAGGGTGCGGCGAATTCCCCTCCGCCGAGCGTCGCCCAGCCCCCACCGAGCATCGCTCCCAAAGCGTTCTTCCCCGTGCGCAGTTGAGCCGTGATGTCATAGGTGGAATACAGGGCGCGCGCGGGATACGTGGTCCACGCCGGGTCGAGCACGCTCGCTCCCACCTTCTCGCCATTGATTCTCAGTTCGTAGTAACCAAGCGCCGTAACGTAGGCGCGGGCCCGAACCACCTTCCCGTTAAGAGTCACTTCCTTGCGGAGCAGATTGTCTGCCCCCACCCACTGCCCCTTCCACTCGTCCCGGGAAAGAAGTCCCATCTCAAATTCAGCGCTGGCACTGTAGGGGCTGGTATTGCCCGCAGAGTCCCAGTAGCGCACCTTCCAGTAGTAGGTTTTACCGCTGGCAAGAGGTTTGCCTTTGTAGGCCACCTGAGTGGAATCATCCGACGTGGTCTTGCCGCTGTCCCATTGGTCAGGCTTGTCCTGGTTGACCAGTTCCAGGCTGGAAGCCACCAGCACCTGGTAGGCAGTCTGCTTTTGCCCACGTTCCGTGTGCGCCAGCACCCAGGCGAAGCGCGGCTCACGCACGTCGATCCCCATTGGGTTTTTCAGGTACTCACACCGCAAGTTGGCGGGGGGCAGCGGACCCTCCGCAGCCCGGGCGGAGGGGAAGATCCCCAGGGCAGGCAAAGCCAGGAAAATCGCGACCAAAAAAGTCCTTCGAATCAAGTCAGGGCGGTTCATGAGGCACCTCGGTAGAGTGGTACGATTGTGGGCGAGGAAAGAGGCGGGCTGGGACGCAGTCCCGTTTTCTCTCTTACTCGCGGCGGAGCTGTTTCCAGCGGTCTCGAAAGGCTTGGGGCGCGAGCGCTGGGAAATCGCGGCCCTTGGTCCACTGCGAAGCCGGGAACACGGGGATTTTCCGAATCCAACCCCGGCGCGCCAGCAGGAACTGCCCCCATCGAGCCAGCCGCGTTCCCAGCGTATACAGGCGTGGGTGGCGCATGGCCCACGCCCAGAGACGGAACATGTGCCGCTCGGACAGCAGCGACGCCGCCTCGACCGGGGCGTGGATCTGGGCCTCGCCGCGCAGATGCAGAAGCAGATCGGGAATGTTGATCCGAACCGGGCAAACCTCGCGGCACGCTCCGCAGAGCGACGAGGCGAAGGGTAATTCCCGAGCCTGGCGGATGCCCATCAGTGCCGGCGTGACCAGCGCGCCAATAGGACCGCTGTAAACCCATCCGTAAGCGTGCCCGCCGATTTTCCGATAAACGGGGCAAGTGTTCAGGCACGCTCCACAGCGGATGCAATAAAGCATCTCGCGCATTTTGGCGTCGGCCAGCGCCGCCGTCCGGCCATTGTCAACCATCACCACGTGCAACTCTTCCGGGCCGTCTTCGCCGGAGCGGCGCGGGCCGGTCAGCAAAGAAGTGTAAGTGGTCAGCGTCTGGCCCGTCGCGGAACGCCCGAGCAGCCGCAGGAAAACGCCCAGGTCGGCCAACCGCGGGACCAGCTTCTCAATTCCCACCAGGGCCACGTGCAGGCGCGGAACCGTGGTGCACATGCGGATGTTGCCTTCGTTCTCCACCAGGACCAGGGTTCCGGTTTCTGCCACGGCGAAGTTCGCGCCACTCACTCCCATGCCGGCTTTCTGAAAATCCTCGCGTAGCGCCCGGCGCGCGATGGCGGTCAGTTCCTCGGGCACCACGGTGCGCTCGGCCCGCAGGTGAGCCACGAACAGTTCGGAAACGTCCTCGCGTGTCTTGTGGATGGCCGGCGCCACGATGTGGGCAGGCCGATCGCCCGCCAGTTGGATGATGAATTCCCCCAGATCGCTTTCGACAGGGCGAATCCCCGCGCCCTCCAGCGCCTGATTCAACTCGACTTCCTCGCCCAGCATGCTTTTGGCTTTTACCACTTCCCGCACACCCGCGCGGCGGGCGATATTCATCACAATGTTACACACCTCTTCGGCGGTGGAGGCCCAGTGCACCTGGCCGCCGTGGCGTGCCACGTTGTCGGCGAACTGAGCGAGGTAGTAGTCGAGGTGCTCGATGGTTTCGCGCTTGACCTCGCGCGCCCGGTCACGCAAGCGCTCGAAGCCGGGAACCTCGCCGATGGCTTGCGTCCGGTGTGCTAGCAAACGCGTGGTCGAGGCGCGGTAGGCTTCCACCAGACGCGCATCGCCGAGCGTCTGGCTCGCACTCCAGTGAATATCGTTACTGTGCACGCCTGTATCGTCCATGCTTATGCGGGCTGTCCAGCCCCGCCCCACCCGGCGGCCAAAGACCGCTACAATTTTTCCTGCTGCGCCAGGACCTCCGCCAAATGCAGGGTCTTCAAAGGCAATCCCTCCCGGTGAATGAGCCCGGAAAGATGCATCAGACAGCCGCCATCGGCCGCCACGAGATATTCCGCGCCGGTCTGGGACGCGGCGCGAACTTTGTCCTGCCCCATGGGCACGGAGACCTCCGGGAATTTCACGGAGAACGTGCCGCCGAAGCCGCAGCAGAGCTGGTTGTCGCCTAATTCGATAAGATCGATGCCGCGCACCTTGCGAAGCAGCTTGCGGGGGGCCTCCCCCACGCCCAATTCGCGCAGCAGGTGGCAGGAATCATGATACGTCACGCGGTGTCGAAAACTCGCGCCGACGTCTTCAATCTTCAAAACGTTGACCAGGAATTCCGAAAACTCGAAGAAGCGGGAGCGCAGTTGCGCGCACTGGCGCAGGCGCGCCAGATCGCCCGCAAAGAGTTCGGGATAAAAGACCCGCACCATCGACGTGCAGGAGCCCGAGGGCGACACAATGTAATCGGCGTCATCGAAGAGGTCCAGCACGCGCGTGGCAACGCTGCGGGCCTCGTCCCGAAACCCGGTGTTGAAGGCGGGTTGGCCGCAACATGTTTGGGCAGGGTTAAACGTCACCTCCACGTCCAGCCGCTGCAGAATCTTCACGAAGCATTCGCCCACGTGCGGCAGAAACTGGTCGGCAAGACAGGTGATGAACAGAGCTACGCGCGTTTTTCCCATGATTCTTTAAGTGTGCAACGCTAACGGAAATCAGTCTCCAGGTCAAGTACGCACCCCTGCATCCTGTCACCGGGCGGGAGGGGACTGCCGGAAGGGCGGGATTTCACAGGCTGCGGAAAAACCGTCAAAGCTGTCATCCTGAGGAGGCGAAGCCGGTCCCATTCGCTTCGCTCAGGGCAGGCTCTGAGTGAAACGAAGGAAGGACCTCTGTATTTGCTTGAAAATTCAAATACAGGGGTCCTTCGCTTCGCTCAGGATGACAGCAGCGGAGCTTTTTTCCGCAGCCTGTTCAGTCCCGCCCTTCCAATTCCGTGGTGAGAAATCCGGCGTAGAACCCAGCCCGTCGGCTCGCCTGCCGGGAGTATGCCGCAAGAGTCGCCGAAACCCAGCTCAGGGGGGAGTTTCGAATTTCAGCCGTGCGCTGATGGCCTGGACCTGGTCGAGCGAAACGGAGTTTTCCAGGGCGGCGATCTGCACCGCGGCGTTGCCTGCCGCCGTGGATTCGCTGGGCCCCCGCACGACCTCGATTCCCGTGACCAGTTCGGTCAGGCGATTCAGCGCCTGGTTCTTCACACCGCCGCCCACGATCGCGATGCGTTGGATGGGCTTGCCGGTAATCTCCCGGAGATCCGCCAGCACTGCGGCGTAACGCCGCGCCAGGCTCCGGAAGATGATTGCGGCGAGTTCCGGGGGGCGTCTTTCTTCCGGAAAGCCGGCCGCGGCGAGACCGGCGTTGATGCGCTTCACCATGTTGCCGGGCGCGAGATAGGTATTTCCGTCGGCGGAAAAGCAGGGCCCCTCGGGAGGCGTCTCGGCGCACTGCGCGGCCAGTTCCGCCGCATTCAGCCGCAGGCCCTGGCCGTTCCATTCACGCAGACATTCCTGCAGAAGCCACAGGCCAATGACATTCTGCAAGAACCGGATGCTGCCCGCCACGCCGCCTTCGTTGGTGAAATTCCGGGCGTAACCCTGCGCGCTAACGACGGGCCCTCGAAGCACGGTGCCCACCAGCGACCATGTCCCCGAACTGATGAAAGCCAGGCCCTCATGGGGGTAAGGAATGCCTGCCACCGCGGACCCCGTGTCATGGCAGGCGGGGGCGATCACCACCGCGTTGGCCATGCCCACGGCCGGGCCGACCTCCGCGTGCACCTTCCCCAGCACGGTGCCGGCATCCACGATACTGGGGAATTTCTCCATACTCAGTCCGAAGGCTGCCGTCAGCTCCTTCGACCAGGATCTCGCGCGCACATCGAGCATTTGCGTGGTGCTGGCCTCGGTGTACTCCGCCGCCGCCATGCCTGTCAGGCGGTACTGGAAGTACTCTGGCAGCGTGAGCCAGAGCGCGGCGCGCTCCCATTCGCCGGGAAACTCCTCGACGTGGGCCAGCAACTGGAAGAGCGTGTTAAAGGGCATGAACTGGATTCCCGTGATTTCGTAAATCTTCTCCTTGGAAACCCGGGCCAAGGCGCGTTCCATGGCAGGCAGGTTACGCGCATCACGATAGCAGTAGGCGTGGCCCAGGCGGTTGCCCCCGGAATCGAGCAGCACGTAGTCCACGCCCCAGCCGTCCACCCCCACGCTATCGACATGGCCGTGGGCACGGGCGGCAGCCATCAAGAGGCCTTTCTGGATTTCTTCCCACAGCCGGTCGAGATCCCACACTAAGTGGTTCTCGACCGTTTGCGGGCCGTTGCGGAAGCGATGGATCTCCTCCAAGGTGCCCGCGCTGCCGTCCCAGCGGCAGAGCACCAGCCGGCCACTTTCTGCGCCCAGATCAACCGCCACCACATTGCGAGCAGTTTTCATCTCCGAACAACCTCCCCTGGACCACGCGGCGCCGGAATCCCCTTGCGGTGGTTCTTGCCGGCGCCGGGGAAAACGTGAGGTTCTCCCTCAGGCGTAACTCGCCGCGCCGCCTTGATGCTTGGCGCCGCGCTCGCGCGTGGCGCGTTCCAGATAACCCGATTCCCGGAACGCCTGGAGCGGGTCCTCCGGCAAGCCTTTGCCGCGCCGCCATTCGCGCAGGGCCGGACGCACATCGGTCGAAAAGGCCTGCTTCAAGCACTCTTCGGCGTCGATCAATTCGCACTTCATTTGGTGCTGTACCATTTTCTTGTGATCCACCAGCACCGCCTTGGCGTAAAGCTCCTGCGCCGTGACCGCGGTCTGGATCATCTCTTCGATCTTGTTCTTCAGGTTGTGGCTCTGATCAATCATGTAGGCGATGTCGGCGCGCCGGCCGGTTTCCCACTCGAAGAAGAGGATTTCGTGGAAAATTCGGAAGACCTGGTAAGGGTCGATGGAGCCCAGCGTCAGGTCGTCGTCGGCGTAGCGGCGGTCGTTGAAGTGGAAACCACCCAGCATGTCTTCGCTGAGCAGCCACGCTACAATCTGCTCAATGTTCTGCGCCTGGTAATGGTGGCCCGTGTCCACCAGCACGCGGGCCTGCGGTCCCGCGGCGCGCGAGAGTATCAGCGACATGCCCCAGTCCGCCAGATCCATGTGGTAGGAATAAGGCTCGAAGGGTTTGTATTCCACCAGCAGGCGCTGCTGCGGCGAGAGGTGCGCGTGGATTTCCCGCAGCCCCTCTGCAAACCATTTCTTGCGCTGACGAATCGAGGCCGTGCCGGGGAAACTCGAACCGTCGGCAAACCAGGGCGAGACGTCGCGGCTGCCCGTCTGCTTCCCGATCTCCACACAATCCAGGATGTGTTGGAGCGCCGCCTGGCGGATTTGCGCGTCCGGATTGCCCAGCGACCCGTACTTGTAAATCTGGTCCTGGAAAACGTTGGGGTTGATGGAGCCGATGCGCACACCGGCTTTCTCCGCCCAGCCCCGCACCTGGGGCGTGCTCTTGAGGCCCTCGGGAAAATCCCAGAGGACGTGCATCGCCACGGTGGGACAACAGCCCGTGTAGCGATGCACCTGCCCCGCATCGCTCAGCTTTTCTTCCGTGGTCGTGGCCGCTGAAGTCTGAATGAATTTTCCAAATCGCGTGCCGGTGTTCGCAAACCCCCAAGAGGGGGATTCGATGAGGAACATGTCGAGCGCCTTATGGATTCGCTCGGTCTGGTTCGTGTTGGTCATGTCGCACCTCCCAAAGGCTCCAGAGTCTATTGCGCCGCGCGGACTCCGTCAAGAAGAGTTCGCAGGCAGGGGGCGCTGCTCCGCACAGCGCAACTGCAGCGCGCGGGCTGGCCGCGAGAAGGAGTGAGCACCCCCGCGCCGGGACCGAGAATTCGCGGGAGCCGTTGGACGCTTGCGGCGAAACATCGTGGAAAGACTTCCGGCCCTCATTCGGCCGGGTGGGCTACAGGTGTCTTGGACTGCGCGGCGGAACACCCGCATTGTCGCCGCAGTCCGTCCAACTTTGGATTCAGAGGCCCACAGCGAGAAAAGCCCCCCGTGGCTCTGCTCAGATCAAAGAACGAACTTCAAGTTTCTTCTGTGCGTCCTCGAGGTCGGTGCAAGCATAGTACTAGTAATACTGACGGAGCAGGGGTGCCATCTACCATAGGAATCCGTGGATTCTTCCCGAATGTGGTCGAAAGATATTGGGTTATAATAGCGTGAATGACAATATTTGGTATTGGGCTAATTCCATGTTGATCCGGTGCTGGCTCCGCTGTCACCGTATAGGGTGGGCAACGGGATTGCCGCATTTACTGACTCGCCCAACACACAGGACACTGTAAATACCACTGCAACTTCTGGCATTGACTTCCGGACCATTCTACGGTAACCTTAAATCGTAATGATGGGCCGGTCTTTATCCGCCGTCGTTTGCTGAACGCTGGTACTGGCGGCGCTGAGAACATGACCGCTCAAGGTAAAGCCGCGCCCTCTGCAAATTCTATTAGTAAGAGGCAAACCGGTGCTATAATAGGGTTAGAAGCAGTTGAGTTGAGCACTGTCACGGAGGCCACGTATGGCGTTCAAGGAGTTTCAGCGGAAGCGTACACACAGCGGAGAATCCGCTGTTAGCATCACCAAGTACGGCAATTTTGTGCTAAATGCGACATGCATTGAGAAGTTTTTCAAAGAGATAAAATACGCTAAGCTGTATTGGGATGCAGAGGCTAGGAAAGTCGGCATCAAACCTATGAAGCGCAAAGATGAATACTCCTACAGTATTAACTTCTCCCCTAAGGGAGGTGTCGGAACCTTTTCGGGGACGGCTTTTCTCAAAACCTACAAGCTAAAGTACGGCGAGACGAAATCATTTCTGGTCAGTTGGAATGGTACGGAGGAACTACTGGAACTGAAGGTAGGTTGAGGGGGAGCAGCTACAGCCTGCCTCCCCGCTACTCAGGTTGAAACCTCTCCTTGACATAGGGAGAGCCGAATCCGCAATGTAAGCTTGAACCAGAGGAATAGCACCGATGGCGGATGAGAAAGAGCAGGATCTACGGGATGTGATGAGAGAAGAAGAGAGCCGCGGCCGTCGCCAAGTTCGCAAGGTTGTTACGACCGAAAGAAAGAGGAGAATTGAACAGGCGGCGGCGCGACTGGCTGACCCAAACTGCGACGAACGGCAATTCTTGGAAGCTATTCGCGCCCTCGGGCAACAAGAGGGATCGCCGGAGTTCGAGGCGTCCTTGAAACTCTGGCGGGAGTACCACGGGAAATCTTAGAAACGGCTTCCTCAAAAGCAGTGATGCGGGCGTCCTGCTCATGGGCGGGTAGCTTGGCGAGACTCTTCTCCACAATGTTCGCAAACCTTTTTGCGAATCTGTCCGAGGAAATGCTTTTAGTTCTCCGTGTAGGCATTGACACCATCCACCTAAATCCACCCTAGCACACGAAACACAGTAGGTCAAGCTGATGGCGGGCGGATAACTTCGCAGGCGGGGATTGGGGTGTATGCCGGTAGGCTGCGTTGTCATTCCCGCGTAAGCGGGAATCCAGACGCGCCGGACTGGACCCCTGCTTCCGCGGGGGTGACACGTTGAAAAGGCTCCCGCTCCGCGGGATGCCGTGACGTTCCTCCACAGACTCCCTATTTCGCCAGGGTGACAACGGCCACGGCGACGCCGCCGAGGGTCACCTCGTCGCTGCGCAGTTGGCCCGCGGCGGGCGGCTGGAAGGCGGTCTCCTGGTCGACTACTTCCACGTGGCCTCCCGCGGCGCCAGAAATGGACGCCACCCACGGGCGGAGGCGTTTGTTCACCAGCAGCACCTTGTGCTTGCCCTCACGAGTCAGGAAGGCCTGCGCATAGGCGGAGGACTCGTCCACTCCACCGGTTTCGACCAGCTTGTCGCCGGGGCCGAAGTTGTCGTGGATGAGTTTGAGCACCCAGTAACGGGCGGTGGGCTGCCCCGTCTCCCAATCGACCATGGTGACGGAGGGGAACTGCGTGGGGTAGCCGACGAGCTGCGATTCTCCCACCACGTCAATCCCGAGCTTCGCCAGCTCGCTGTAGACGTAGGCATACGTCGCGCCGGAGAGGTTCCAATAGGAGTTGGGGATGGGTTTGGTGACGTGTCCGGGCTGGTCCTGCCCGCGATCATCCCCGGAGATCGACCCGAGTTCGTTGATGTCGGTCTGGGTCTGAGGCGAGAGGCGCTGGCGGATCGAATCGATATAGCGCACGGTGTCGAGGAAGTGGTCCGCCTGATTGAAGAAAGTGTATTGCTGGACTTCCGGCGACTCGTCCGGCGAGGGAGAAGCGTAGAAGTGGTAAGTGATCATGTCCAGGGGGATGCCGGGCTTGTGGTGGCGATGATCCAGAAAGTACTCGAACCAATTCGGGGCATGGCCGGGCGACGCCAGGGCCAGGGCCGCGAACTTCGTGTGGGGCGATACCTGGTGGATGGCCGCGGCGATGGCGTCGTAGCGAGCCGTGTATTGCGCGGGCGTGGGGGAGTGCTCGTAATCGACCTCGTTGAAGATTTCCCAGTAGTCGAACTTGTAGTGGTGGTCCGACTTGTGCCAGACGCCGAATTCATCCTTGAAGCCCCCCTGCGTGTACCAGCTCACCAGGCGCGCGTAATAATCGGCCAGTTCCTTGATGCTGGGGTCGCGCAACTCGGAGCCCTGCTCGTAGCCCCACACCACCTGGTCAGGGTCGGCCGGGTAGGCGACCGGCCTCGCGGTCTTCCACATCCACTGGGGTGGCGTGCTGAAGTTCATCATCACGGAATGCCCGGCCGTGGCCTCCATGAAATCAGTGGTCATGGGGTCGATCAAGGAGAAATCCCAGGAGGTTTTCCCCGCCTGGGGCGGCTCCAGCTCCGCCACGCCCAGTTTGGGGTAGGGCAACCAGGGAACATAGCGGACCACATCGCACCCCAAATCATGCAGGGCGCGAAAGGCCGCATCGTGCAGCGCTGCACCTCGGCGCAGCGGGGGATTCACCACCACCTGCAGCGTGGGAACGGCCTTGGACACCCGCAGGACCTTGTTCCAATCCACCCTGACCGGGGCGGGAGCATCGGCGGCCGGAATGGGAACACTTACCGTTGAAAGTAGTATTACAAATAGGAATAACGAATAGATGAACTTACGCTCTGGCATAGTTTCACCTCCAGGGGGTTGCGCCGCCCCTCTCTCGGGGGCGAGCTGACCGCCATGGTTCTGCTTGAATACCCGCGCCCATAGTATCCGAGCTTGTGCCCGGCAGCAAGACTTGCGAATCGGCGATCCCGACCGCCCCGGCGGGCGCAGGGCAAACCCAGCCGTGCCGCGCGGCGGGTAGGAATCAAGCAGCAGGGGGGTGGTCGGTGCCGCGCCGGCGGTGGCCGGTGTCGGGCTTGGCGGGCGTGTCGGGGGCAGGCGGGACTCCGCTGCCCCGGCGGTCACCCACCCTGCGGTCCAGACGTTTCCGGGAAGCACGGCGCCGGCGTTGCTTTCGTTTGTCGCTCAAGCTCACTCCTCAAGTGGACTGGAAGGGCGCCCGATTCTACCATGGCGGTGGACTGCACCCGCTCACCTGCCTTGAACCGAAACTCCCGGTGTGGCAGAATGAGCCCGCACCAACACGATTTGGCGCGAGGCGGGATATGGCGGCTCAAACAGCAAAGCGAAGTTTTCTGGGACGGGCCACAATTCTGGTGGGTTCGATTCTCCTGCTCTCCTGTGGCTCCGGGTCCTCCCCCAGCCCGGCCCCCCCGGTGACTCCCCCCGCGGCGAATTGCAGCAACGCCGTAACCGGCAGCCCGACCGACTACAGCACCAGCCCGGTCATTTCCGGCTGCCCGGTGTTTCCCACGGACAATCCCTGGAACGCTGACATTTCCAACTACTGCGTTGATCCCAACTCGGCGCAGTACATCGCCAGCATCAACCAGGACAAGCAGTACCTGCATGCCGACTTCGGCGCCGATCCCACCTACGGAATTCCTTACGTCGTGGTGCCGGGCACCCAGCCGCTGGTGACCGTTATTTTTAATCAGTATCCTGCCGAGAGCGACCCTGGGCCTGGTTGCACGCTAACTGGCGCGGGCTGCTATCCCTTTCCACCCAACGCCCCCGTGGAGGGCGGTAACAATTCCACCGGCGACCGCCACGTGCTGGCGCTCGAAGCCGATCCCACTCAAAAGAACTGCACGCTGTACGAAGTGTGGGAAGCCGTAAAGGATGCCAACGACAACAATTGGGCCGCAGCCAACGGCGCTGTTTTCAACCTGTATTCCGACACCCTGCGGCCGGACGGTTGGACTTCCGCTGACGCCGCCGGGTTGCCGATTCTTCCCGGCCTCGCTCGTTACGACGAAGTAGCGGCGGGTGAGATCAAGCACGCCCTGCGGCTCACCGTGTACCAAAGCCAACGCGGTTACATTCACCCCGCCACGCACTTCGCGAGCAGTTCCTCCGATCCCAGCCTTCCCCCCATGGGTCTGCGCCTGCGCTTGAAGGCTTCCTACAACATATCCACGTACACCGGCCAAGCCAAAATCATCCTCACCGCGCTCAAGAAGTACGGCGTGATCGTGGCCGACAACGGCTCAAGCTGGTACATCACCGGCGCGCCCGACCCCGGGTGGGTTGACACGGACCTGGACCAGCTCAAGCAAGTGCTCGGTAGCGCCTTTGAAGTGGTGGTGACCGGGACGATCCAGACTCAGTCTGATTAGGGCTGGCTGGTGCGGACCCCTGTTCCTGGGGGTCTGCGTTTTCCCGAAGGGAATTGGGGGAGCTGACGGCTCAACTCAGTCAGCTTGTAAAACGGCACGCTGCCGGAGAGTATACCCGCGCCAACGCCTTGCCCGAAGGGCGTCCCTTCTTGCCCTAGCTGCCCGGCTAACCCGGATTTCTCACGACGGGATTGGAAGGGCGGGGCTTCACAGGCTGCGGAAAAACTCGTAGGCGCTGTCATTCTGAGCGCAGCGAAGAATCTCTGCATTTGTAGAATCAGGCAAATGCGGAGATCCTTCGTCGCCTGCGGCTCCTCAGGATGACAGTCTTGGCGGTTTTTCCGCAGCCTGTAAAGCCGGCCGCTACGAAAAGCTGCCCGCCTCCCGCTTTCTGCCTACTGGCTACCTGCCTACTGCCCTAAAGCGACCGTCTGCGCCAGCCCACCTTGCTTGCGGTGCTCAAAGCTGCGCTCCGTACGGCTATTACTTGCTTGCGGGAATTCTAATTGACACGTGCTGACTCAATTTCGTCCGGAGTTGTTTCCTGATGATGCTGCTCTTAGGCTCAATGTAACCCCCGGTCCGATGTTCGGTATCACACCAAAGTTCGGAGTGAGCGTAATTGAGGTCTTGGGGAACATGCCTCGGGTAAAACACAAACACGCGTGTTCCTGGTGCCTGGAGTGTGGTTGGGATATCACAGACAAGAAACTCCAACACACCGTACCCATTATAGTAGGTGCCTTCATCTGAAAGGAGTACGTCTTCTGGTTCGCTGTATTTTTGTCGATTTAGTGATTGTCGAGGAAATCTAAACCCGAGGTCTGAAAAGTGCCCCTCGATCCAGTGGTCCCTCAGATAACGGCGAAAGAGCAACTCCGCAAGGCCGAATTCCTGATCCTCGGGCCGGCCGCGCTGAAACATCCGTTCGGGGCGTTCACGAGGTAAGGTGGCCACGGATCTGCTCAACAGCCTCTTTGATGGATTCTTCGTTCTGAGTGATCTCCCACACTTGGGGTTCTTCGGTGCCTGTGTACATCACCGCCAGAAGCTCTCCGCTGTTCAAGGACTCAATGTCGGCATAGGCTTCGCCGTTGATGAAGCAAATTCCCACACCGCCCTCGGATGAGGGAACAACCCTTGTTGGTGGCAGATTCGAGGTTCGCAGAATTCCAAGGAGCTGGGCAGCGGATTCTCTTGCGGTCGCGTTCGGGGGTTCCGCCCCGTAACTATCCCAGTCGGCTTTGAGGCGGGAGAATTCACTTAGTTGGGCCTGTGCATCTTCAAACGACCGAAACACACTCCAATACTGACTATGGCGATAGACTTCGCGGCGAAGCGCCTCAAGGCTCAGCGGGAACGCCGGAGCTACCGCCTCGTGACCGCTCAACGGCAGGTAAATGGCCGGTGGGCGGGCGTTTTGCGTCGCTAAAGGCATGGTCCCTCACTTTATAAGCGGCCCGAACAAATCTCGAGCCTTGTCAGTTATACAACCTTCGAAGATTTCGTTCTTGCGCTCGCGAAGCACTTCCAGAAAATTCCATGCTTCGTCAGAGCCAAAATCGTACTTCATCTTGAATACATCAATGTCCAATACCACCGAGGCAACATCCCGCTTTGCGGGAGGCACCAGAGCTTCGGTGAGGACGAGCATGCCGTCAAAATCCTTTTGAGGGATTTGGAGCTGCATCAGAAAACCGCCTATTTCCTGCGGGAGATCTTCTGAGACGTCAGGAAACGTCCGAAAAAAATCCTTGAAGTCCCGCATCGGCAATGGGATATCAATTTGATTTATGTACCGGACAGCGATGCGTGTGATTTTTTGCGGCCGCGCCACTCCTTGATAAATACTCCATAACTTCTTGGCCTCATCCCTAAGCGCTTCCCAACATTCGTAAGGAGTTAGGCGGCTAAAGGTAAATCCGTCAAGTCGTGTCTGGACAATTTGCTTTCCATCTTGGGCACTGAAACGATAGCCAATGATTTCCTGCTTTGTAGAAGCGCTCCCCTGCCCAACAAGGGAGATTTCACTTTGTACAAACTTCATCTCATTTCGGGTAGGATAATCAACCCGAATAAGCTCGTAGGCCTCATCCAGGGACGAGAGTTTGATATCGGGTAACAGCTCCACCCTGATGTCAATCAGAGCCTCTCTAATTGGCGCATTAGCGTAGTGCTTATGCACTGCCACGTCAAAGAGCTCCAAGTCTGCTGCAATCCTCTTTACTGTATATCGGCACGAAGCATTTAATAGTCTAGCAGAGAAGATGTAATAGCACACTGACAAATCAATTCTTCGCCAGCCCGCCGTAGACGACTCACGCCGCTCCATTAAGAATTCATAATTCAGAATTCACAATTTCGTTATTCGTAACGCAGCGCTTCGACGGGATTGAGGTGGGAGGCGCGCAGGGCGGGTACCAGTCCGCTGAGGATGCCGACCACAATGAGGATGGCGGTTGAGACCCCGATCGTGCCCAGGGAGATGATGAGGTGGATATCACCCTTGCCGGAGGTGTCTTCATAAAACGGGCCGTAGAGCGGCAACGTGCCGATGGCCGCGGCGAGGCCGTAGGCGAGCAGGATGCCCAGCACCCCGCCCAGTAGCGCCAGTACCAGCGCTTCCGCCATGAACTGCGCCTGGATATGGCGGCGGCGGGCGCCGAGCGCGCGCCGCAGGCCGATTTCGCGAATCCGCTCGTCGACGGCCACCAGCATGATGTTCATGAGGCCGACGCCGCCGATGCCCAGCGTCAGCGCTCCCACAAAGGTGAAGAGCGCCTCGAAGCCGATGGTGATGCCGTCAATGATGGGCCGGAACTGCTCGCGGCCGAACATCATGATGGCGCGCTCGTCGGTGGGTGAGAAGCGTTGGCGCTTGGCGATGGCGGCGCGCACCTGCACCATCGAAGCCTTTTCGAACTGCGGAGCTTTGGGCTCGTAGACCAGCACGGCAGCGTAGCGGGTATTCCAGATATCGCCGGCCGTGGAGTAGGGGATCCAGGCGCATTCATCGTCAGAGGTGAAGTAGTTGCTGTCTTGAATCTTGATCTCCATCGTCCCGATGACCGTGAAGCGCATGCCGCCGATGCGTACCGTCTCGCCAATCGACGGCCGGCCGGCAAAAAGCTTTTCACGCAGGCGATAGCCGATAAAGACCACCCGGCGGCGCTCGAGTTCGTCTTCCGGGCTGAGCCAGCGCCCTTGGCTGGGGACTTCATTGCGCATCTCGCCGTACTCGGGACAGACGCCCCGGATCGCGGTCTGGGCCATGCGGTCGCCGTAAGAAATGGGCAGCCAGCGGACGGTTTCCATACACACCGTTTTCACCAGGGTGGCTTCCTGACGGATGTCCTCAACGTCGATCTTCTCGAAGACCACGTGTTTGCCGGCACGCTCACCGCCGGCTTGCTCGCTGGTCTGCTGCGGCCAGCAAATCACGGCGCCTTTGCCGAACGCGTCAAAGGACGCCACCACCACCGAACGCAGGCTGCTGCCGTAGGCGATCAGCAGCGCCACCGCCGCAATCCCCCAGACGATGCCGAGCATGGTGAGGAAACTGCGCGTGGGCTGGCGCTTCAGTGACGTCCAGGCTTGCTTTAAGACTTCGCTCAGCATTTAGCTCTCAGCTTTCAGCTTTCAGCTATCAGTTATCAGCCCTCAGCTATCACCGGACCGCATGACTTACCACAGCACGGCGGGAGCTGACAACCCGCGACTAATAACCGGCCATCCGAACCTGAGGGCTTGTTCCCCCGACGTTGCGATTCTTAAGGGCTCTCACTTCTACTCCATACTCCCATCCACATCCTTGGAGAAGCTGACGGCTGACAGCTGACAGCCTTCAACCCTCAACGGTCAGCGCTCCGCTTTGACCTTTCCCAGAAGTGAGGCGAGCATACGCTTCACTTCCACAACATCTGCTGTGAGCTGTTTGAAGTGGTCATCGCTCAGGTAGCGGAGGTCGTGAGCCAGTAGCAAGTGATATTCCATTTCGCTCGCTGAACCCATCGCCATTTGGAGAAAGCGTCCAAATTCCGGATCGCCACCTCTTCCACACCCTTCTGAAATATTCGCCGGGACGGAACCTGCCGCGCGGCGCAACTGGCTGGTTAGCGTGTAAAGCTCCTCTTTTGGGAAATCCCGGGTCGCTTTGTAGACGGCCAAGGCCAGCGCATGACTCTTTTCCCATACCTGGAGATTCTTGAAGTCCTGCACCAGGGCACTCCTTTTTCAGCCATCAGCTCTCAGCGGACCCCATGGCTTACCACGCCGATGCGGGATCTGACAACCTGAATCTAATCACCGGCCGCTCGAACCTCCGAACTTGTCTCCAGACGTCGCGATTCTTAAGGTCTCTCACTGTTTCTCCAAACCACCATCCACCTTCTTGAAGAAGCTGATAGCTGAGAGCTGACAGCTGATGGCTAACCTCCCGGCTCGAACCGCAGCGCCTCGATCGGGTCGACGTTCGCGGCGCGCGTGGCGGGGTAGAGCGCGGAGAGCACCGCTACCGTACCCAGCACCGCGAAGGAAATCGTCCCGGATTGCCAGGTGGGCAGCAATCCACCAAAAAACGGCGGCATGGGAATCAAGTTGACGAGGGCGCAGAGCCCATAAGCTATCCCCATGCCCGCGCCGCCGCTCAGGAAGACGATAATCATGGTCTCGACCGCGAACTGCTGCAGGATGGCGCGAGAACTGGCGCCCACGGCCTTGCGCACGCCGATTTCGCGGGTGCGTTCGCGGACCGCCACCAGCATCACGTTCATCACCCCGAGACCGCCCAGCAGCAGGGTGGTGATGCCGATGGCCCCCAGGAAATACTTCATGGCGTCCATGAGCTTCTCAAAGGCTTTGGCGCCTTCCACGGTGTCCCAGACGGGGGAGGCTTCCTTGTCGAGCGGATCAAAGTTGTGCAGCCGCCCCAGCGTGCGCTTGACCTGGTACTTGCAGGCTGCGTGGTCGGGGAGGGATTTGGGCACTATCAGCAGGTGGTCGAGGGCGGTGGGCAGAGCCGGGGGCTTGTTCGGAAAATCGTGGAGCATGGCGCTGAAGGGGACAAAGATTTTGTCCACGTCCCAGCCGTCGTAGCAACTGTTCTGATCCTTGGCCGCCATGACGCCGATGACGGTGTAAGGAATGTCGTTCAAGAAGACCGTCTCGCCAACTGCCGCGCGGCTGGCGAAGAGCTGTTTCCTGATGTTGCTGCCGAGGAACGCCACGCGGCGGCCCGCTTGCTCATCCCCCCAGTCGTAGAACCTGCCCGTTTCCACCTTCACCGAGCGAACCTCGGCAAAGGGCGGGTAGGAGCCGGTGACCAAAGGCGAGGCGTTGTTGTAAAGGCTGCGCACTTTCAGGCTGTCGCGCTCCAGCTCCGGCAACACGTAGCGACAGGCGGTGGCTTCCTCCTGCACGTGGACGACATCGCCGGCCTGCCAGCTCACCTCGCGGCCTGCGCGCAGACCGCCCACCTGCAAGCTGGTCCGCCCGTTGAAGAAAACCATCAAGTCCTTGGCAAAGGTCTCCTGCTGCCTTTGCTGGCCGACACGCAGGCCTTCGCCGGCGGCCACCATCAGGGTGATGGAGATGATGCCCCAGGCGATCCCGAACATGGTGAGAAAGGTCCGAAGTTTGTGGGACCACAAGGTGCGGAGGGTGTCGAGCAAGAGGTCGCTGAAAACCATTTGAATTTACCGGATGGGAGGTTAGCTGTTAGCTGTCAGCTCTCAGCTATCAGCTTTCGGCTATCAGCTTTCGGCTGTCAGCTTTCAGTTCTTAGTCTTTAGTCATCGGTCTTCAGTCATCAGTCTTCAGTTACGAATCTCCAGCCGCAAGCTTGAATCCACCAGTATTAGCTGACAGCTGAGAGCTGATAGCTGAGAGCTTTCTATTGCAGCACCACCTGCTGTCCTTCCTTCAACCCGCTGATGAGTTCGGTCTTGACCCCGTTCGAAATGCCCAGCTTCACGGCCAGCTTCTGGCGGCCGGTTTTGGCGCCCGGGTCGGGTGTCTCGACGAAGGTGTGGCGGTCCTTGTCGTAAACCACCGCAGCCTCGGGGATCTGCAAAACGTTGTGCTTCTCTTCCAGGATAATCTCGGCGTTGGCGGTCATGACGGCTTTGAGTTCGCCGCCGGGGTTCTGAATCGAGACCTTCACTTCAAAGGTCGTGACGTTCTCCTTCTCCACGCCCATAGGGGATATCTTGGTGACCTTGCCCTCGAATTTCTTATCCTTGAGGGATTCCACGGCGATGCGGGCCGGTTGGGCCATGTAAACCTTGCTGATGTCCGCCTCGTCGACCTTCCCTTTGACATAGACCTCGCTGACGTCGCCGAGGGTCATGATCTTCGTGGCCTGTGAGCCCAGAATCAGGATGGAGCTTACGGCGTCACCCACTTCCACGTCGCGCGAGAGCACCAGACCGTCCATAGGACTGACGATGGTCGAGTTGCGCAGGTCCTCTTCCGCGCTGTCGAGCGCCGCTTGCATCTGCGCCACTTGGGCCTTGCTGCGGGCGATCTCCGCCCGGCTTACCGCCAGATAGCGCTGTGCCGACAACTGCTTGTTCAAGCCCATCTGATAAGCCTTCTCGCCGTCATCCAGAATTGAGGCGGAAATCAGCCCGTCCGCAGCGAGTTTGCGGTTGCGCTCCACGGTGGACTTCAGGAAGGGCAGGTCAGGACCTTCCGCATCAACCTTGTTGCGTTCGTAGGTGGCTTCGGCGGACGCCACGGCGGCCTGAGCCGCCTGCAAGTTGGCGCGAGCTTCCGCCATCCGGGCCCGCAATTGCTCCTTATCCAACTCCACCAGTACTTGGCCTTGCTTCACACGGTCACCATAATCCGCGAAAATCTTCTCCACAATGCCACTGGCCTTGGATTTGACCTCCACCTTGGCGAGCGGTTCGATCTTGCCCGTGGCCACCACGGAACGAGTCAGGTCACCGCGCGTGACGCCGGCGAGCTTCGAGGGATCAATGGCATTGTTCGGGCGCAAAGCCGCGGCGATGCCGATGCCTCCGCCCACCAGGATCACGCCGCCGATTGCCAGCAGAATCCATTTCTTCCGTTTGCTGTGATGATTGTTCGCCATTGCTGCCTCCGGGCTGCCCAAGCTCCGGCTGCCCCCTAGCCACTCATACGCGCGCGACCTCAAAAAGGTTCATTTACTTTCCACCCTCCCCGCCTTTGGTCCGGGGGCGAGGAAATGGGCAGGGCGGATCCGAGGAAGCTGCGCCTATGGGGGTTAGACGGCGCTGGCGTGAGGAGGTCATCAGGAAAGGCGGAATAACCCGAATTTCTTGCGAGAGGGAGGAGGGTAGCCTCAATGCTGTTCACTTAAGCTGACTGTTCCCACGACCCCCTCACCCCCACCCGCAACACGTGGGGCCCCCTCCGCCTTGCGGTTCCCCCTCTCCCCCAAGGAGGCGATGGGGGGGAGAGCTGATCTGAATTTACTACCCTCGCCCCCTTGGGGGAGAGGGTGGCCCGCCGCCGGCGCTTTCTCCAGCCGGGGCGGGACGGGTGAGGGGGTCGCCCAGGAAGAAACGCTATCGCGCAGCCCCCTGAGTTGGGCCTCAGCAGCCTGCGACAGATTGTCGTTCGTAATCGCCAGTCGCTAGGGGGACTTGGCGTGCTGACAATTCTATCTCGATTGAGTTCAGTTGAGCTTGGGAGAACGCGGCCCAGTGCTTGCCGGGTGGCCCGCCTTGGAGAAAGGGATGACCTCAACCTCAACCAGAGCCAGGCCTGCGTTCACGAAGCCGAGCTGCTTGGCGGCAGCCCAGGAGACATCGATCAGGCGATCCTCAATGCCGGGACCTCGGTCGTTAATCCTCAGCAGGGTGGATTTGAGGTTCTTGAGGTTCGTGACACGGACTGTAGAGCCCAGAGGCAGGGTCCGGTGAGCTGCCGTAAGTCTATTCATATCAAAGGATTCGCCGCTTGCTGTGGCTTTGCCTTGACGCTCGGCTCCGTACCAGCTCGCCAAGCCAATTTCACCCTTGGGTATCGTTTGGAAAATCGGTGGTAACGGGCCAAGGGAAGCCGGTAGTCTTGCTTCGGACTTCGGCGACAAAGCCATGAGGCCCGCCACCGCACAGCCCAAAACCAGTTTCCTCATTCAACCTCCAGCTAACGTTTTTCCCTCGCGCCAGCAGACGCTGGATCCAGAATAAACCTAGTCGTGTGAGGGGTTGTTGGAGATACAATCCTACAGAATTCCGTAAAATCTGTCAAGAGGAGATTGGAGAGCATTAATAGTCTTGGCAGTCTAACCTACCGACTGTTCGGTCGTGTGTCGCAGACCGGCAAGCCGAAGAATTTGGTACCCTTGCCTGGAGGTGCTACCCACATGGCAACTTATAAAGGGTTATTTCAGGTTGTCAATAGGGCAGCCGCCGAACTTTGCTACTTCAGAGCCGGGACCAGCGGTGTTCCTTGGGTGCCGGACGGTTGGGTAAGTCCCAGTGCCGCGGCGAGGGTTGCCGTCATATCAATGGGCTGGCATGCCGTGGCGTAAAACCCCGGCTTGAAGGCGCTCCCCCAAAAGACCAGGGGAACCTGGGCATCATAGTTCCAGGGGGTCCCATGCGAGGTGCCCGTTATGCCGGACACCGGGACCGCGTAAGGCATGAGCACCAAGAAGACGTCGCCGCTCCGTTTCGGGTAGAAGCTATTCGCGGCCATTCGGGCCAGGGGGGAGCTCGGCAGGTTGCCGTTTAGAAACTGGGTTCGAGTGAACGCGGCGGCCACGTCCGGCTGAGAAGTCGCCGCCTGGGCGGCCACTTCCTCGGCCTTCGATTCCGGCACGTTCCGCTTCTTGAGCGTTTCACGATTCAGGTAAAGGTAGAACTCACCTCCCTCCTCCACCCAGGGGCCGGGCCCGAATTCTGCGACGAGCGCCTTCTCCGCTGCGCTGCGGATGGCCGCCGCCTGGGCGTTTCCGAGGCCAAGCTGGTGTTCCCGGATGAAGGCCGGGTTGGGCGCCACTCCATGGTCAGCGGACAAGGTGATCCAAACATTTTCCAGCCCCACGAGCTTGTCCAGGTCGGCGAAGAAGCTGGCCAGGTAACTGTCGGTCCGCAGGGTCGTGTCGGCAACTTCCGGGCTGTAGGGCCCGAACGCGTGGCCAAGGTAGTCATTCTCGCTCAGAGAGACGGCGAGGAGATCGGTTTCCGGTCCCTGGCCCAGGCGCTCGTTGCGGACGGCCTGGCTCGCGAACGCCAACTCGATCTGGTTCATATAGGGTGTGTTGTTGAGCCAACCCAGGAACTTTGGGTCTGGGCAAGGCTCACCCGCGGAGGGCTCGAAATGCGAGAAGACCTTCCCGGGCGCCCCCGGAGTCTCCGGCAGGGCCTGCCACTTCTCTCCGCAGTAGGGTTGGGCTGGTGAGGGGTGGTTGAACTCTTCCACCCAGGCCGGCAGAGTCGCCTCGTAGTAGGTGCTCGTGACGAAGCGGCCCGCCCCGGAGTCGTACCAGTAAGCCGCCGTGGGCGAATGCCCGCCCATCAGGATAGCGGCGCGGTCCTTGAGCGAAATGGAGATGACCTTGGACCGGAAGTCGGTAGCAGCGCGCAGTTCGTCCCCCAGGGTTGAGCCGACTAGGTTGCGCGGCGAAAATCCCGGCGTGGCGCTCGACCCTTGGCGGCTGGCCACAGTCCGGGTGCTGAGGTCCTCGACGCAATAGACCTGCCGGTGCTGCAGGCGGTCGTACCATTCGTTCTCAATGATCCCGTGCAGGTTGGAATAAGCTCCGGTTAGCAGTGTGGCGTGCCCAGGGCCCGTGATGGTGCTTGCATAGTCGTAGCGGCAATCCGTGAAGACCGCGCCGCCGTCGAGCAGCAGATTGAACCCGCCCTTGCTGAAGAACGGCCGGAAGCGCAGCAGATAGTCGTAACGGAACTGGTCAATGACCAGCACCACCACCAGCTTCGGGCGGTTGGGGAAGCCGGGGTTCGAGAGCGGCCCGGCGGGCGCGCTCCCGACGAGCAGGGTGATGACGACCAGCCAATATGCAAGGGTTCTTTTCAGCACCTTGTATCCTCCCGTGGGTGTAAGGAAGAGTCTACCAGACGGGTGGCTGGCTTGTCCCGGCTATCAGCAAGCCCCGCCCGTGGTATTTTCCCCTCAGCCTGGGGCCCCGTTCTGCCGATGCCGCCTTCGCCAAACCGGAGATCTATGAGGCGCTGGAGGAGGAGGGCGTGAAGTACGCCATCCGCATACCGGCCAACGAGAGCCTGGAGCGGGACATTGCGGAGTTGCTGACGAGGCCCGTAGGAAGACCGAGCCACAAGCCCGTGGTCTGCTACAAGGGCTCTTTCTACCAAGCGGCCAGTTGGAAGACGGCGTGGCGGGTGGTGGCGGAGGTGGAGTTCCACTTCGGGGAGCTGTTCCCTCAAGTCGGATTCATCGTGACCAGCCTGGAGACGGACAGCCGGGCCGTGGTCCGTGGAAGCAACCAGAGCACTGAAAACTCGACCGGACCTTGAATTCAGAGGCGGTCGGGTGTACGTTACCGGTCAGCCCGAAAATGAAAACGGAAATCCGTGCGCAATTGCCGAGTATCGCGAAGTGGTTCGGCTAAGGCCCAAGGACGCGCCGGCGCACTTCGGACTTGGCGTGAACCTAGGCCGGATTTCTCACCACGGGTTTGGAAGGGCGGGGCTCTACAGGTTGCGGAAAAACTCGTAGGCGGTGTCATTCTGAGGAGCCGCAGGCGACGAAGAATCTCGTATGTCCATGAAAATGCGCAGAGCGAGATCCTTCGCTACGCTCAGGATGACAGCAGGGAAGCGTTTTTCCGCAGCCTGTAAAACCCCGCCCTTCCGGCACCCCCCGAAAGCGTTCCAGCGTGGTGAGAAATCCCCGCTAGGCATGAAGGCGGACTGGGACTGTGAAATCACTGAAGAGAGGGAGGGCATCCGGCTGAATCCCGATTCAGCGTATGTGCACAACAGCCTTGGCGTGGCGCTTGAGCGCAAGGGCCAGATTCAGGCCGCGCTGCGGCCGGGAGGCGTGCTCCTCAGGGTGAGGGCTCGGAGGAGGGCGTTGAGTCCCTGAACGACCTGTGGGTGCGCTTAGGTCTGCCAGCGATCCCGTCCACCAGCGCCGATAACGTAAGCGCCATCAGGTTCAGGGAGGCTGAGATGGAGGCCGCGGTGGCGCGACTTGGGTTCTCCTTGGACGCGAAAATAGGGTTCTCTCAGTTCTTCACCATCACGCGGGTCCTGCATCCCCTCCTGGTGCTTCCCCAGTAGCCCCGGTTTGATGCAAAGATCAACAGCCTGGCGCAGGAACTCCAACTGCAGATGGAGATGAAGCCCGGCATCGGTTCAAACACGCTCTGGGTGTTCCGGAAGGGCGGCTGAGGCGAACGTACCCCCGCGCCCTGGCGGCGCTCGGGAAGTACGGCATTCAGTCGGTGTTGACGGAAGCGGGCAGCGCGCCCGGCACCTTGCTCGCCGCGCGGCCGGAGTGGAAGTTGGTGTATCAGGATGACCTGAGCCGGTTGTACGCCCGACGGAACGATGGGCTGCTAGGCGGCCAGGAACAGGACGCGAGGTGAGTATGGCGGGAACCAAGACAACCGTTGATGGGCGCGAATCTGCAGGACTAAATTCACGGCTCGCCGGCTCCTCCGCGCGGGACCTGCTATGGCTTTTCCTTGGGAGCTGCCTAGCACTCTACTTCGAGCTCGTCATTATCCGGTATCTCTCGACAGAAATCCGCGTCTTTGCCTATCTCAAGAACTTGGCGTTGATCGCCAGTTTTTTTGGAATCGGATTTGGGATGGTCTTGGGGAAACCGCCCAAGGCCTTGAAACGATTGTTTCCGCTAGTTGCCGCCGGGGTCTTGCTGCTGATCACATTCGCGTCTCCCCTCAGGCTCACTCACTTGCCCGTTCCGCGCGGGGATTACTTGATGTTCGGGGATTTCCCTAAGCCTCCAGAAGGCCATTGGCTCGCCCTTTGGGTCATCCTGATGGTGTTGGAGTACTTCGTCGTCGTTACCGGCATCATGTGCCTGGTTGTGGCGTTCTTCACGGTTCTCGGAGGAATCGTTGGAGAACGGCTTGCCCCCCTGCCGCCTCTTCAGGGCTATGGAGTCAACCTCGCCGGAAGCTTGGCAGGCATCCTGGTATTCACCCTTCTTTCCTTCCTAGGGTCACCACCGGCCGTCTGGGTGCTCCTGGGGCTGGTGGCCGCGCTTCCTTTCTTCATGCAGGACCGCTGGGCTATCGCCGTATTTGCCTTGATCGTGTGCGCCATGGCCATCCCGGAGCCTCACACCTACTGGTCGCCATATTACAGGATAACCTTGGAGGAGGTACCACCTCCGGCTGGGTGGCCGCATCCCGCAGCCTATTGGGTAGACGTTAACCACGACTACCATCAGAAGATGCTCGACCTCTCGCCGCAGTTCACGGCGCGCTTTCCCGAGGAGGAGCCCAACCGCTCCGGCCTTCCCACCTACGATCTGCCTTACCGACTCGTTCCGCACCCCGGCCGAGTGCTCGTGGTGGGCGCGGGAACCGGCAATGATGTTGCGGCGGCGCTCCGGCACGGAGCGGCCCACGTTGACGCGGTGGAAATCGACCCGACCATACTCGGCCTCGGCCGAACATATCACCCCGAGCGCCCTTACGACTCGGCGCAAGTCACGGTGTATGTCAATGACGCCCGCGCGTTTTTCAAGAGGACCAGACAAAGGTACGACCTCATCGTATTCGGTTATCTCGATTCGCACACCTTGCTGACCAGCATGTCCTCCGTCCGGCTTGACAACTACGTGTACACGCTGGAAAGCTTCCGCGAAGCCAGGCACCTTCTTCTGGAGAACGGGACTGTGGTACTGGCGTTCGGCAGCGGCCACACTTTTCTGAGCGACCGGCTTTTTGCAACCCTTGCGGTCGCGTTTGGGGCGCCGCCTCGAGCGTACTTCACGGGTTACGACGCTTCCGGCGTGGTATTCGTGGAGGGTGGAGGCAGGGAGTCCAATGCCATCGTGGATTTTCCCGAGATCAGCAAGCAACTGGAGGCGCGTCAGGCCAGCACCCTCCTTGCCACCGACCACTGGCCGTTTTTATACCTCAAATCCCGTACCGTACCCATCTCCATCCTGGGCGTTCTTGTCCTCTTTCTGTGCTTCGCCATTGGCCTGCTGCAGCGGAACTTTTCGCTCCGGCGTCTTGCTGACCGTCAGGGCCTGCATCTCTTTTTCCTCGGCGCGGGATTCATGCTATTGGAGACGAAGGGGGTCACCGAGCTTTCGTTGCTATTCGGCTCAACCTGGATCGTCAACGCCGTCGTGATTGCCGCGTTCCTCATGATGGGGCTCCTGGCGAACTCGCTGGTCATGCTCCGGCCCATTTCGCGACGCCTCGCGTACAGCGCGCTGTTTCTTCTCCTCGGGGCCGGCATGTTCCTCCCCTATTCACTTCTCGACGCTCTTCCCGGAACGGAGAAGGTTTTTGCAGCCGCCGTGCTCGTGGGCCTCCCCGTATTCTTCTCAGGACTCGTTTTTTCGCGGAGTTTCCGCGATGTTGCTCGCCCGGCTCAGGGGCTCGGGATAAATCTCCTGGGTGCCGTTGTCGGCGGGGCTTTGGAGAATCTCGTCATGATTGGCGGCACGCCGATCCTCGGCGTCCTCGCCGTCGCGCTTTACGGGCTGTCCGCTGCCTTACTCGGTAGGTCCGTTGTCAAAGAAGGACTCGCCACCTTGTCGTGAGGGTACACACCGAAGCCGGTAGCGCGGACCTGTTTTGAAGCGAGTAGCGCCACTTCTTGATTGCGAACTGTGGCGCTTGGTTGGCGGAGCTATCGGGGCGCTGCAAACGTCCGCGGCTTTACAAAGCAGTTGTGCGGGCGTAGTATTCGGCCGAATGGACGTGGAAGGACGGGTGCTCTCATCACGGCGCTGATGCCCCACAGGGCGCACCTGCGCAGACCAAACATCATGCAAGGGGAACTCAAAGCCGGGCGCTACGAAATCGAGCGCGAGGTCGGGCACGGCGGGATGGGGGTGGTTTATCGCGCCCGCGACAACCATCTGGAGCGCACCGTGGCCCTGAAGGTGATTACGCCGGCCCTTCTCCACGACCCGCAGTATCTGCGCAGGCTCTCACAGGAGGCCCGCGCTGCCTCCGCAATCTCTCACCCGGGCGTCGCAACTGTTTACGAATTCATTGATAGTGACACTGAGCATTTTATTGTCTATGAATATGTGGACGGTTGCACGCTTCGCGAGGCGCTGCGGGGACGCCGGATTGAATCGGAGGAGATCCTGGATATCGGGATGCAGGTTGCCGATGCACTGGCGGCCGCGCACGAGCACAACATCGTTCATCGCGACATCAAGCCGGAAAACATCATGCTGACCCCCTCGGGTAGTGGTGTGGGCCGCGTGAAGATCCTGGACTTCGGCCTGGCCAAGCTCCACGCGCCGGTGGTCATGCCGGGCAGCGGCACGGACGCGGAGACAGGTCCCGTCTCAGACTCTGGCCCGCTTTTGGTGGGCACGATGAATTACATGGCGCCCGAACAGCTTCAGGCCCAACCGGCGGACGCGCGCACGGATATTTACGCTGTGGGATTGCTCCTCTATGAAATCGCCTCCGGCACGAATCCTTTTGTGGGGCAGGCGCCCACTTCCACGATTGCCAACATCCTGACGAAGGAACCGCCTCCCCTCTCGGCTCGCAACCCTGTGGCTCCGGCGGAACTCGACCGCATCCTGAGGAAATGCCTGCGCAAGCGGAAGGAGGAACGATTCCAATCCGCGCGGGAATTGTGGGTTGACCTAGCGAACCTGCGCAGGGAGTTGAGGGGGGAAGCAAGCTCCGGCCGAAGCACACCTGCGATTTGCAAGCTGGAACTTCCGCTGGCGATTTCGCGCGGCGCGGCGCGAGGCCTGTTTCTGCTCATCCAGGCTGCTTATCTCACCCTCTACGCGCTCGCAGCCTACTTTCTTCCTTCCAGCATTCACCGGACGCAAGCCATCTTCCCCGGCCTGCCCGGAAGCGCGCTTCTGCTCCTGATCGTGTGTGCCACGGCAGTTCACATCTACTTCTTTTCAGCCGTTGGCTTCGACTACCCGGATTCGGGCCGTTTGTTTCGCTCGTCCTTCCCCATCCTCCTGCTCCTGGATTCCGCCTGGGCGGGTTCTCCGCTGCTCCTCTTTCGAGAGATCGGCGCGCTCAGCCTGCTGGTCATGGTCGCGCTGGCATTTCTCCCCTTCGCTCAGCGGACGCTTCTTTTCAGCGCATATGCGCCTCGCGGCGGCCGGGTCTCGTCGATCCAATCTCCCGCCCCGCTGTAAACCACCTGGTTAACCTGAGCCAATCCAGGACACGACTCAGAGACCCATCGCCAGCCCGCTTTACTCACCTGAAGCTCTACCCTCCAACCCACCTCAGTCCGTTGATTTAGATTTCATTCTCTGCTCCAGCGCCTCGAGCTCGCGGGCGCACTCTCGGGAGTGCGGAGCGATCCGGCAGGCGGCTTGGAAGTGCTGGCGCGCTTCCGGGAGAAGTCCCAAGTGCGCAGCGGCGATTCCCAACTCGAAATGGCCGGTGTAGCTATCGGGCTCGAGGGCCAGTGTCTGCTGGAAGCGGAGTCGAGCCTGCGCGTAGTTTCCCTGCTCCAGCCAGTACTGCCCCAGGGCTTCGGCGGCGGGAGCGTAGGCGGGGTCCCCCTTGAGCGTGGTGGTCCATTCCCGCAGGGCATCCTCAGGCTGGTGAGTCTTGAGATAACACTCGCCCAGATGAAAGCGCGCCAGGGTGTTCTGCGGGTCCGCGCGCAGAATCTTTCGAAACTGAGCAAGGGCGGCGCCGGCACGGCCTTCCTCAAGCGCCAGCAAGGCCGTTTGGTAGAGTTCGTATTCGGGCAGCCGATCCTTGGGGTCGGGGCCGGAGCTCACGCCTGCCCCGCGGGATTCTGCCGCGAGGTAGCCCACCGATTCCAGGCGCTCGAGCGTTTCCGGCGACAATCCGGCGGGCGGGGCCGGCGTCTGGGGTGCGTAGCGTGCCAGCAGTTGCTTGAGTTCGTTCTGAAGCTCCGTCGCGAGCGCGGAATTCTTTTCGACGAGGTTGGTTTGTTCGTGCGGGTCCGCCTGGAGGTCGAAGAGTTCCGGGTGGGGGGCCTGAATGAATTTGTATTTTCCGGCGCGCCAGGCGCGGAGCGGCGCCCAGCGGAAGGCATCGTGCGCATAGAGGCTTTCGCTATAGACGGCGCGCGGGCCGCCGGCCTCCCCAGCCTTGATCGTGCCCAGCAGGCTCGCGCCTGCGAACGAGGGCGGAGCGGGCAGGCGCAGAAGATCCAGAATCGTGGGCGCCACGTCGATCAGGCCCGCGGGCAGGGGCGCGACCGCGGGATAGTTGGTGACGCCCGCCGGCCAATGCAGGATGAGTGGAACCCAAAGCGTGCTCTCGTAAATGAAGAAGCCGTGGTCGGACTCGCGGTGCTCGCCCAGGCCCTCCCCGTGGTCGGACAGCAACACCACCAGGGGTTTCTGCCACCAGCCGCTTTCCTCGAGCGCTTGCTGGAAGCGGCCCAGCACCTGGTCAACGTATTCGAGCTGCGCATCGTAGCGCGAGATGCCGCGCGCGCGGGCGGCCTCCACCGGCAGGGTGTAAGGCATGTGCAGATCGTAGAGGTGAACAAAAACGAAGACGCGCTGGCCGCGGTTCGAGTCAAGCCACTGGCGCGTAGCGCGCAGCACTAAAGCGCCGTCCCGCCGCAAACTCACGGCATAGGGGTTTGGGGGCACGCCGGCCTCGGGCTCGAACGGGCTGTCGTAGAAGTCGAAACCTTGGTCCAACCCGAAGCGCTTGTCCAGGAAATCACTCCCCAGGAAGGCGGCGGTTTTGTAACCGTGCGATTTCAGCACGGAGGCGAGGGTCACGACGCCGGCGGGAACTCGCTCGCCGTTCTCTTCCACCCCATTTTGAAAGGGAAAGGTGGAGGTGAAGAGCGAGGTGTGAGAGGGAAGGGTGAGAGGGATCTGCGCTTCGACCCGGGTGAAGAGCGTGCCTCCCTGGGCAAACGAATCCAGGTGGGGCGTGCGGATCTTACCGTACCCGTAAGAGCTCAGATGGTCAGCGCGCAGGGTGTCAATCGAAATCAGGATGACCGGGGGAGGCTCGCCGGCCTCCCCGGCTGCCGTGGCGCAGGGCGCGAGTGAGCAGCACAGGACGGCGAGCAGCGACAAACCGGCCGCGACCCTGAGGCTGCGGCGCGCGTTCCAGCCCGTAACGAGTGCTAATGCGAGGTTCCACATGAGCCGGAGCAATGCTCGCTCTAAGGCGCTCTACCTTCCCTGAAAGTGCAAGGTGAGGGCTACGTCGGTGGCGTAGGGTTTGCCATCGCACATGGCGGGGGTGAAAACCCAGGTTTGGGCCAGGCTGAGAGCTTCGGCGTTCAGGTCGGACCTTTCCGATTCCTGCACGACGGCCTGGCGCACCTTGCCGTCTTCTCCGACGAAGCCGCGAACCAATACCTCGTAATTGCTGTCCAGGGGGCCCTGCTTGGGTTGAGGCATGGAGACCCCCATGGCGCGCCGGAAGGTGGTGCACATCTTGCGAATCGTGGCGCCCGGTGGCGCGGCGAGCACGTTGGGAGTTGCATCCACAAGCTCGGTCATGGTCTGGGAGATCTCCATTTGGATTTTGCCGCCGAAGGAGTAAGTGATCTTTCCGGGCATCAACGCACCGGCGAAGGGGAAGAAGTCGCTGTTCTCAATCTGCTCATTGCCCAGCTTCTGGCTCACCAGCGTGCCGTTATCAGGGTCCGCGCAGATCTCGTTGTTATCCGTCTTCTGGCCACGCACGGTGTCAAACTCGATGCACCGGGCCAGGCGGCCGCCCACCTCACGATCTACAATCTCGTGAATGACGTCCTCGCCATCGAAATTGACTAGGTAGATCGGGGTCAGCCGGCAGACGTCCATTAAACGCGCGGGCACTATCTGGCTCGCTCCCTCCACGGCCACTTGTCCGTGCGTGAAGATATTCACCAGGTGGTAGCTGCCGAGATTAAGCTCCTCCCGGCGCCCGGTGCCTTGCACCACCACCTTGGAGTAGCTGCCCTCCTGGGCGGGCGAATCCGGCTCGATGACCCGGCAGGTGTCCACCCGCTCAAGATTGGGAAGGTGGGGGGAAGTGCTCGCTGCGTGCGCGCGTTCAAGCAGTTGGATTGCTTCCTGCCGCACTTTCACATCCTGCGCAAAGACGGACGGGGACAGAAGGAGAAGGGAGACAAACAAGAGTGTCAGCCTCATCTCGCACCTCACCAAGCAGCCTTCACTAGGTCATAAGATGACTAACTATATACCTTGAGTCTACCGATTACCAGTTCCCGGTACTGGCGTCATTTGCGAGACCCGGCCGCTCCCAGGTGCAGTCATTCCCGCGAAAGCGGGAATCTACGCTGCAAGCCCATGGAAATGCCCCGCAGACGGATTGGATTCCCGCTTTCGCGGGAATGACCATTGTTTCGAAGCGGCGGCAGCGCTAGAACGAGAAGCGCACCTGCAAATCGACGCGCCGGTTGGCGGCGCCACCCCCGCCGAAGAAGCCAGCAATGCTATTCGCGTGCCCGAACAGGGGGGAGTTGAGGTTCCCCACCGGGGAGGCAAAGTTGACGTTGTTAAAGATATTCCGCCCGGAGATGCTGAAGGTCAGGTTGTAGCGGCGGTTCGTGCTGTTGCCCGCGTTAAAGGGTCCGCCGCCCCCTCCGCTGCCGAGCCCCTGCCCGCCCAGTCCGCGACCGTATCCTCCTCTTCCGCCGCCGCCGCCCCCACCGCCTCCGAACCCCCCGGGGCGGGCCACCTCTTTGCCGAAGCCAATCGTCTTGCTGAGGCGCAAGTTGGCGATGAACTGGCCGAAGCCAGAGCCGTAGTTGGGCGGAATAATCTTCTCGTCTGCGCGCGGCAGTTTGTCGAATGCCCCCCAGGGGGTGGCGACGAAGCTGCGGCTTGGCAGGTCGGTGGCAAAGGCCGGCCGGTCATTGAAAATGGAATCGCCATTGAGGTCCTGGCCTACTGTGATATTGAAAGGCCGGGCGGAATTCACCACCAGGAAGGGAAACAACTGGAAACCCCGCGGCAGATTCCAACTGCCGCCCATGAAAAGGCGATGGCGCACATCGTAGGCGGCGCGTCCGTAAGCTCCTTCGAGGTTGTACTGGTTCATGGGGAAGCTGCCGGCGCCCGCGGTGTTGCTATTGGCGTAGCTGAGCGTATAGAACCCGAAGAGCGAGAGCTTCGCGCCGCGCACATTGAAATTCGTGATCATCTGGTTCTGATTGAAAAGGCCGGCGGACTCGTACTGGTACAACCCTGCGGAGTTGCCGAAGGGCCGTGGCGCGCTGGCGGGTGTGCAGGAGAGATCGCCGCTGGGACAGGGAAGCGGGGCGTTGATGTTGCGCGAGAGAAGCTGGTGCGTGCCGTGCGTGTTCAGGTAGGTGACGGAGAAAGTGGCGTTCTTGGCAAGTTGCCGTTCCAGCCCGACCCCCGCTTGACTCGTATAGGGCGTCCGCAGGCTCGGGTCGATCTGATAGGTTGTGGGCAGAGTCTGACTCTCCTGGAGCGTGCTGATGGATGGAATGCTTGGATAGAAGTCAGGCGACGTGACAATGTACTGCTGCTGGTTGATTCCGTTCAGGCGTTCGGCGTTGAGGATCAGGCTCTCACCGAAGCGGTCGTAGAAGATCCCGTAGCCGGCCCGCAGAACCATTTTGGGCGATTTCCCTTTTCCCAGGCCCCACGCGAAGCCGATACGCGGTGCAAAGTCAGCGTGGTCATGGATGTGGTCTTGGGTCTCGAAGCGCAGTCCGGTGCTTACGGTCAGGTTCGGGCGCGCCTTCCAGTCGTCTTCCACGTAGGGTTCGAAGTCAAGGTAGTGATCCTGCAGCAGAGGGGTTCCCGCGACGATCAGAAACTGGCTGGCGCCGCCTCCCGCGGCCCTGATCTGGGCTGGGGTCAAACCTTGTTGCAGGCCCTGTTCCGTGATTTGGTAGGCAAGTAATGACGGGAAGGTGAACGCACCGTTGAAGTCCGACATCGCGCTGGAGGTCTGGCTGGAATCCCGCAGGCGGGCTCCGAACTTCAGATAATTTTTGTTCAAGGCCACCGAGGTGTAATTCTGCACTTCGTAGGAGTTCTCCTGGCTGTAGCCCGTGCCGCTGCTGTTCCCGCCGCCTGTGAAGGCTCCCAGAACCGAGAGCGTGGGGTCGAAGCTCACGGGCGTCTGGTGGTAGTTGCTGTGGCGATAGCGGAACCGCACCTCGGTTACGGCTTTCTCGTTCAACACCTGGGCGTCGCTGACCTGGATGCTTTGGTCCGTCCCCCGGCTGTTGAAGGCTTGCGAGGGAAGTGAGAACTGTCCTACTCCCTGATTATCCTCGCCGTCCTTCCAGATCTGGTAACGGACCGACAGAGTATTGTTTTTGCCGATTTGGGTGTCAATCCGGGGGCTGAAGTTCGTGCGCGATTCCGGATTGGGCAGGGCCTGGGTGAGTGGAACTTGGTTGAAGCCGGGGCCGAGAACAACAGCGCTCACGATGGCGTCGTCCTGGATGTTCCGGCGCTGCCCGTCGAGGTAGAAGGAAGCCTTCTTGCCCAGGGCGCCGCCCAGGTTCCCGTCGAACATGACGGTGTGATAAGCCGGGACCTGGCTCGCGAAAGGATTCCGGCTGTTGAAACCCGAGTCATTGCCGCTTGCGAAGAACTGGCCGTGAAGTTTGTCCGTGCCCGGCTTGGTAAGAACTTCGATCCTGCCATAGCCCAGCGCGTCGTATTGCGCCGAGAAAGGATTCTGGTTGACGCGGATCTCCCGAATGGAGGATTTGGGAGGCAGTTGGCCGCCCGTGAACCCGTCAATATAGACTTGACCGCCGTTGGGTCCCGCGGAGGGGCCCGCGAGGGCGGTTAGCTCGTTCTGCAACTCATCCGGGTCGTCGGAAAGCGAATCGAGGTCCTTGCCTTTGATCACCAGGGAACTGGCATTTTCGGACGGGGTGACACTGACATGCGTGGTCTCGCCCGTCACCGTGACCTCTTCCCTTTCTAGAGCCACCTCCAGGCGGGCGTCCACCACCTGGGGCTGCCCGCGGCCGATCACGATGCCCTCCTTCACGAAGTCCCCAAATCCCTTCAGCTTGATTTCGAGCCGGTAGGCGCCGGGCGGAAGGTTGCGGAAAGCGTAACGGCCCTGGTCGTCGGTCTGAACAACCAGGGTCGTCCCCGAGGGTCCCGTGACCGAAACGGTGATGGCGGGGACCGCCGCTCCCGACGGGTCCAGGACTTGACCGCTCAAAACGGGGCTGCTTCCTTGCCCAAAAGTGAGGGCGGGAAAGAGCAAAGACAGAATCCACAGAGTACAAAACTTTCGCTTCAAATTTCTCAAGGCGTCGTTCACCCTTCCAATCCTCCTAAGTTTCTTCGCGTGGAAGTTGCGTTACGCGGGTTTGGTGCGTGGGGATCTGCGGCCGCACCCTCTGGCGTTTGCCGAACTTCAGGTTGAGAAGCAGACACGGGTGTTCTACGGCCCGCCTTCTCCGCCCCCTCCGCCCATATTCCAAGGTCCGAGGTTCATATCGCCCGTGCCCTTGGGTCGGGCAGCCAGAATCGGCTCTACGCCCGTGAGGATCACTATGGCCGTTACTTCTGACGGCTTTTCACCCTCCGTGCTCACCACAATCAAGGGTTGACCGGGCTTCAACTCGCTGAGCGTGAACGCCGGCATGCGGTCGAGCATCTGCTGAAAGTCGCGCTGCATCCCGCCGGGCCCACCCGGGCCGCCGGGGCCTCCATTGCCGCCAGGGCCTCGTTGACCACCGTAGCTGCCCGGCCCTCCCGTGGCGTCGGTACCCGCCGCGCGCGGTGCGCCTCCCGCGGCGGCATCGTTGCCCGGCCCGCCGGAGTTGAAACGCACGATCATCTCGGCCATGAATTGTGGAAGCTCGTGCAGCTTGGAATCCGGGGTCGTGTGCACTACCAAAGGTTTGCCGGAAGCCAGATCCTTGACCGTAACAGCGCCCGCCGCCGCGTCGACGGAAATCACGGTTGCCCCAACGTTACGGAAGGTTCCGGAAACCAGCTTTTCTGCAGTAAAGCGGCTGCCGTCTTCACTCTTGGTACCCAAGGCGCGCACCTGATCGCCCACTTTGATGGCCTCAAAGGGGGTGGGCTTGGCGTCGCTGAACTTGACGGAGTCCGGGGCATAGCGCAGGAGCACAGCATTCGGAGCCAAGGCGAGGACCACCGGGTGGGTGGGATTGCCGAGCGTGGGCGGCGTGTTCGGGACCGCAATGGTGATCTCCTTTTTCTCCGGGTCCACCGCTTTCACCACGCCTCTGGTCCCGCGCCGCTGCCAGTCCTGGGCCTCAGCCTCGTGGGCGGAGGCAAGGTCCGACCTCGTCATCACGACGACGGAGGTCGCCTGAAAGGATTTCTGGTCATCCGAGAAGCGGCCACGAACCAAAACCCGGTCGCTGGGGTTTATCTCGCCGACCGTAATGTGGGTAGCCGTCTTCAAGTCCTTTGCGCCCGGCGGCACACGAAGCACGGCAACGTCCTCGGGCAATTGGACTTGTAGTTCAGAGCCGGCATCCAACCGGAGGGTGAGACTGCCGGGCTTAATCTGAGTGACGACTCCGACAGCGCGACTCGCCTGTGCGGGCGGAGCGCTCGGGGTCTGCGCCGTCGCCAAACCTGGCGCCAGGATCAGCCCCGGCCACAGTGCCATGAGATATATTGTCCGAATCTTCACCGGGTGTAACCTCGCTGTCTCGTAATTAGACGCTTGCGCGACTTCTGACGTTACCTTCTCCTCGTCCTTCGTTGCAAAACCCTTCGTCCGTGGTTTCATTATGCAAAACCCTCAGCACGCGTGTCGACTGTGGCCTCGAGGTACTTCGTCGGCACGTATGAAGTTTAGCAGGTTGATGAAAAACGTCCTCGCGGCCTCTGACCAAGTTGATGGCGTGTTGTAGCGCTGAGCTTTAGCTTAGCACGTGCCGACCTAAAGGTCGGCGCTACCACGTTTTTCATCAACCTCTCAGGGCACAGCTCAGGCCGGAACACGGGAATGACTGGGGAAGCCGTGTGGTGGCGGAGCTAAGACGTCGCCCTGCCCCTCCGTAACGTGAAATCCGAGCGGGCGGCGGGACCGTTCAGCGGCGGTCGGTCAATCCGGGGGGAGAAGCAGGGAGTCCGTTCGGACCATCCCCGGCATTGTTTCTCGCAATGAGGCCTCGATTTCCCCTTGGTCGAAAGCGTCGAGGCGTTCGTGCTGACTGATTTGGATGTGCTCGGAGATGGCGCGCATGGAGCGGTCCGGGTCTTGCTCCGCGATAGCGCGCACTACTTCGGAATGGCGCCGATGGATGTCCGCAAGCTGCATACCCGTATGCCCCCGACGTCGGATGGCAAAGATCCGGATCAGCAGGCGCGTTTCGTTTACGACCTTCAGAATGCGAGCGTTGGGTGCCAGGTGCATGAGGAGCGTGTGAAAACCCAGGTCATAGGCCACAAACCGCTGCATTTGCTCTTGGCCCAGCTCCGTCTTACCCGATTGATCCAATTCGTCCTTGAGAGTCAGGATGGCATCCGTCAGATGCTGCAGTTTGTCGAGGTCCCCCCGCCGCACCGGCTGGCGCGCTGCCTTGCCCACGGCGTAGACCTCCAGCGCTTCCCGCAACTCATAGAGTTCAATAATATCCTGGCGCGCCAGCTTCACAACCACTGCCCGACGGTTGGGGCTTTGTTCCAGGATCCCTTCGGCAGCTAACTGCGCGAGCGCTTCGCGAATGGGGGTGCGACTGATCTTGATCTCCTTGGCAAGAGCGAGTTCGGAAACGGCCTGGCCTGCGGAGAGTTCTCCCGAGGCAATTTTCCGTTGAATTTGAAGATAGGCTCTTTCGCGCGCTGAGGACGTGCTGCGGCCTTGAGGCCCCACCTTCCTGGACATATCCTCCCTTTCCTTACTCGAAGCGTGCAGGGCGCGGACTGGCAACCCGCCCTGTCTCACCCGGTACTCAATATACACCATAACGTCAAATCCAGAACGGAAATAATTCTGTTGACAGACAGATGCAATTGTATACAATGTGTCGACATACAGAATATAGCGAGTTGAGTGCGACGCCGATTTGTTGTTCGCACAGAAAGACAAGCTGATGCGTCGCCCAGGAGATGGGTTTCAAGCGCGGTCGCTCTCAGTGCGCTGAGGAGACCCCGCCAACTAAGAAGAAGGAGTCATGAGGATGAAGAACCCGCAGAAGGATGAAACCACGAGTCTAGGAACGAGCCGGAGGCGCCTGGATTGGTTACGGTATTCTAGCCCCGTCACCTGGGGTCTCCTCGCGCTCGTTTTCTTCCTTATCCCCGTGCCGGCTTGGTCGCAGGCTGTCGGGGCGATTGTGGGGGTAGTCACCGACCCCAGCGGGGCCGTCGTTCCGGGCGTGAAAGTGACGGCCACCCGCGTTGAGACCGGAATCTCCCAATCCACGATTACGAGCAGCGCCGGAACCTACACCATCCCCAGCTTGCTGGTGGGTACTTACACTGTCACCGCTGAGGCTTCGGGCTTCAAAAGCGGAACGGCCACGGAAATTACTCTGGACGTCAGCCAGCAGAGAGAAGTGGATTTCAGGCTCGCCCTGGCGGGAGTCACCTCCATCGTGGAAGTGACTGCCGCCCCGCCTCTGCTGAACACGACCAACGGATCGCTCGCCGGGCTGGTATCGGGGGACCAGGTTCAAACGCTTCCTCTCAACGGGCGGAGCATCGGCAACCTGATCATGTTGCAGCCGGGCATGGCCCCAGATACTGGCCATATGGGGTGGCTGAGCCCGATGTGGATCAGTAACGGCAATCGTGGGGAAACGTCGGTCGCGACCCTGGACAATGCCGACGCTACCGACCGGGAGATGGGCACCATCCAGTTCTGGAATTTTAACCTCGATGCAATCGCTGAGTTTAAGGTGCAGCAAAATGATTACTCGGCCCAGTTTGGGCAAGGCGCGGGCACCATTACGCAGCTTGTGAGTAAAACCGGAACCAACCAATTTCACGGTAGCGCTTTTGAGTTTGTGCGCAACAGTGTCTTCGACGCGCACAATGCCTTCTCGACGACGGCGGTCCCCCCGCTGCAAAGGAACGAATTTGGTGGGACGTTC
>Ga0116116_1000245_pt1 | contig 66111 bp, 46 predicted proteins | sample June2015DPH_10_1_FD_89722 | JGI IMG/M metagenome (GOLD analysis project Ga0116116, IMG submission 89722) | Peatland microbial communities from SPRUCE experiment site at the Marcell Experimental Forest, Minnesota, USA - June2015DPH_10_150 | ecosystem: Environmental > Terrestrial > Soil > Wetlands... | reverse complement strand
GCGGAGCAAATCATGAGGTTCCTTGAAACCGCGCGCAAAGACCTGACCATCGCGACTCGTATTTCGATCCCGGAAGTCCGCTTTTCCTATTCTTACAGCGCGCTCATCAAGGGCGGGATCGCCCTCCTGAGTTCCCGCGGGCTCAAAGTCAAGAGCGCGACCGGCCATCATGCCAAGGTTATCGAAAAAACCGCCCAGCTGCTAAAAGACAACTCCATCTTGGATACCGGAAATGTCATGAGAACGAGGCGAAACTTGGATCTCTCTGGAGGGGGCGCTGAGATCACGGAAAAAGAGACGGCCGAATACCTGGATTTCGTTAGGGCTCTCCTAGGACAAATAGAGAGCGTGATGGAGCCCGCCTCCGGGCAGACCCTCAGCTCCTTCGGGATGACGGGCTCCCTCCGCTTCTCCGGCGGGACGAACGAGCGGGCCCCTGAGGCAAGGACGAAGCGGGGGGCGGTGAACTCCTCCGAGAACGGGCCGTTTCAGTCGTGCCCGGCCTCAACCACCCGGTCAACTCCATATTTTAAGCGAAGAGGCATTCGCGATCCGCTCGAAATCGGAATCGTTGTGCAGCAGATATAAACCGTGCTCGATGGCAGTCTCGGCGATCAGACCGTCGATCGAGCTCCCAAGCGCCATACCCTTTTTCCTGAGGCGGGAGCAGATCTTCGCCGCTTCAACGTAGGAATCCAGTCCCCGGACAAGGTCATACGAGAGCTGGCTTCGCAAGTATTCCTGGAGGACCTTGAGGTCTTTTTCCGTGCGGGCGCCCTGGAGGACCTCCAGGACCGTGATGGGGCTGATCCCGAAAGGGATATCCCGGTCGAGAACCTCGCGAAACCTGGCGGCGGCGGCATTCTCGCGGCCCTCGATGAAGTCGATGAGGACCGAAGTGTCGACGAGGATCATCGCTCTCTCGCCTGCTTATAGTCGTAGCCGTCCGCGAGATGGATCTTGCCCTGGATGTCCCTCAGATCCTTCTTTTTGAGGTTTCGGACATACTCCTCGAGGGCCTTTTGGACGACGACCCGTTTCGTTTTCTCGCGGGAGAGGGCCATGGCTTCCTTCATGAGCGGGTCGTCGATCACGATATTGGTTCTCATTTTATACACCTAATAGGGTGTATTATAAGGTGTATTTTGACGATTGTCAATAGCAAGACGCAAAGCCCGCGCCTAAATCATCGGACGAACGACGGCCCCCAATGTTCTCAAGCCGGACCCGTCGATAATTGGGGTCGACGGAACTCGTCCCCTCTTCACATATCTTTTTCATAATCTTTGCATCTTCTTGACAACTTATGCCCGCGGCCCGGCTATATTGTCGGCGGTTGATGAGAGGAGGCCGCCGATGTCGAACCAAGCCATAAAAGGTGGGGCGAGGATATCGGGGACCCGGGCCGCGCGGGCCCTCAGGGCAACCCTGGCCACGGGGCTCGCCATTCTGATGGCCGGCGCGCCCGGGCTCCTCCGGGGGTCCGATCGATGGAGGGGCGCGGATGTGACCGTCAAAACGATTTCCGGGGAATTCACCAGGGGGGAATTGATCGGCGTCAGGGAGGACGCCATCGTCATTCTGGCCGGCGCCTCCGAGAAGACACTGATGGTGGCCGAGATCGAAAGCGTCCGGATCGCCAAGAAAGCACCGACACTCGCGTGCACGGTCGTCGGGTGCTTGGCGGGAGGCATAGCCGCGGGCCTCATTGCGCGGCGCCCGTCGGAAGCGAACGACCTCGGCACCGGCATAAACAGGTTCTTAAGCTACCCTGTTTGGCTCAGCGTAGGAATGCTGGCCGGCGCGTTGGGGGGCATCGGCGTCGCCCAGGCCATCGGGAAGGATAAGGTGATCATTTTTAAGGACAGGCCGGGCTCCGAGGTCGAGGCCGGGCTCAAGGCGCTCCAAAAAGAGGTCCGCGTCCCGAAGTATAAATAGGCGGCGGAACGCGCGCCGGAGCCGAAGTCCTGACCCTGCTCCGGGCAGTCATCCTGTTGACTAGGGTCGGGACCGGTGCTATCGTCGGGCCGGATAGCGACAAGAGGAACAGAGGATGGCTTCTTTCACGCTGGAACTGATCCTGCCCACCTGGAAAAGGAAAAAGTGGCAGAAGGGCCTCAGAATGCCCGAACTGACCCTGCCCGTCCTGGCGGCGCTCACACCCCCCGACATCGAGGTCATCGTCACCGAGGAGGAAATCGAGGAGGTCGTCTATAAAAGCCGCGTCGGGCTGGTCGGGATCAGCTATATGACCCCCCTCGCGGCGAGGGCCTATGAGATCGCCGACGAATACAGGAGACTTGGGGCCAAGGTAGTCCTGGGAGGCATTCACGCCTCGGCCCTGCCCGAAGAGGCCATCCAACACGCGGACGCCGTCGTCATCGGCGAGGCGGAAAACGTGTGGGCGCCCCTGATCGAGGATTTCCGGGCCCAGCGCTTGAAGAAGTTTTACCGCTCCGAGCGATACCACGATTTATGCGGCCTGCCGGTCCCGAGACGGGATCTCCTGAAGCAGAGCATGACCTTTTCCCCCTATTCCATCCAGACGACACGGGGCTGCCCGTTCGGGTGTCACTTCTGTTCGGTCTCCAGGTTCTTCGGCAAGACTTTCCGCTATCGGCCGGTCGAGGACGTCGTCCGCGAGATCGAAGGCGCGGACAAAAAGACCTGGCTCTTCATCGACGATAACATCATCGGCAACCAGCCGTACGCCACGAAACTGTTTCAAGCGCTCATCCCGCTGGGGATCAAGTGGGCAGGCCAAAGCACGGTGCTCCTGGCGAAAAATGACGAGCTCCTGAAGCTGGCTGCCAAAAGCGGCTGCCTGGGACTGTTTATCGGCTTTGAGTCGCTCAACGAGTCGAACTTGCGCGACGTGGGCAAAGGGATCAATAAGGTCACGGAGTACGGGGAATGCATCAAGAAACTCCACGACAAAGGCATCCTTGTCTTCGCTTCCTTCATGTTCGGCTTCGATCATGACGACAAAAGCGTTTTCGAAAAAACGGTGGACTTCCTGATAAAAAGCAAGGTTGTCGCGGCCAGCCTGCCGGTGCTTGTTCCCTACCCGGGGACGGCGCTCTATCAGCGGATGGAGGAGGAGGGCAGGATCCTGACCAGAGACTGGTCCAAATACGACTATGGCAAAGCGGTGTTCAGGCCGAAACGGATGGAACCCGAGGAACTGCAGGAGGGGGCTGGGTGGGCGGCCTCCGAATTCTATTCGCGTTCATCCATCATCTCCCGATTTGCTTATAATTGGCGCCATCCGCTTATCTTCACCATGATGAACGCGAGCTACCGGGGCAAGCACCAGGCTGCCTTGGAGAGGAGAAAGAAACGCGCGGCGCCGCGCGGCCGGGAAATTCTGTGACCCGATCCAAATCTCTTGATTTGGTGCGTGTCACTGGAATTTCTATTCGAGCTTGAGCTTCTTGAGGAGCGCGGCATAGCGCGGCTCCTGCCGGATGACGTCAAATCCGGGATAGACTTTGATGTATTCCAACCAGTGGTCTCCGTCCTCATAGGCCTTGTCGAGATAGGCGAACCCGCGGTCGGTCTCGCCCAGCTTGAAACAGAGGAGCCCCATGAACAAGGGAGACACGTAGACTTTTTTCTCCGCTTCGTTCAGGCGCGCGAGGACATTTCGGGCCATCTCCATTTGGCCGGAGGCGGCATACGCGTAGCCGACCGCTTGAAGGAAAAACGGCGCCTGGCCGGCGAGATCCGCGGCCTGACGCAGTTTGACCAGGCCTTCCTCGTACTCCCCCTTCTCCACATGTGACAAGCCGAGGTAAACGTAGGCGAGGACGTATGTGGGATCCAGGCTGATGACCTTCTCCAGCACCTCGGCCGCCCGGTCAAATGATCGGGCCAGATGGAACAGCATGCCGTAGATCATGTTGAGGGGGGCCGATGTGGGGTCGATCGCGAGGCCGCGCCTGATCTCGGCGAGCGACTCCTCGTGCCTTCCCATCGTCCCGAGGTAGAGGGAATACCAATGGTGGGCCCACGTATAATTCGGGTCGATCTCAAGGGAACGCTTGTACTCCTCCTCCGCCCCGTTCCAGTCGCGCTCCAGTTTTTCTTTGATGAACGCGAGGGAGTTATGGACCTCAGCCCGGTCCGGGTCGATCTCCATGGCTTTGAGCGCAGCGTCGCGAGCCCTCGTGAAGGCCACCCGGGGAGGCATGAAATAGGTGCCGATGATCATGTAACAATCCGATATTCCCGTATAGGCCAGGGCATAATCGGGGTCGATCCCGATGGCTTGATGGAAGGACTCGAGCGCCTTTTGCATGCTCTCCGCCGTCCTCTTATTCCAGAGGTACCGGCCCTTCAGATAGAGGTTATAAGCCTCCGGGTTGTCCGTATGGCGGAGCAAGAGGCGCGCCTTTTCGTCGCCGAAGAGCTTCACCCTCAGCCGCTCCACGATGGCCAACGTGATCTCGTCCTGGATCATGAAGATGTCTTCAAAATTCCGTTCGTACTTCTCGGACCAAAAATGATATCCGGTCGCCACATTGATGAGCTGGGCCGTGACGCGGAGCCGGTTGTCCCCTTTCCGGACGCTCCCCTCGAGCACGGCGGAGACGCCGAGTTGGCGGCCGATCTCGCGGACATCCAGATTCCTGATCTTGCTGGAGAAGGCGGAGCTCTTGGCCGCGACGTCCAGGTCTTTGATCTTTGTGAGCGCCGTGATGATCTCTTCAGCCAGGCCTTCGCAAAAATACTCCTGGTCTTTCTGGGGGCTGAGGTCCGCGAACGGCAGGACGGCGATGGAGTTCATGACCCGTATCCCCCCGGGGGTGAGACTGGCGGCTTTCCCGGGATGGAGGCCTTTCGCGGTCTCGGACAGCCCGGCGGCGATGCCTTGAAGGTCGGAGGCGAGCAGCTCGACCCTCTGATATCGCCCGGCCTGGTCCTTTTCCAGGCATTTCCCGATCACTGCGCTCAGGGCCTCGGGCGTCTGGGCGTTGAGGACCCGGGGGTCCGGGGCACGGACGGTCTTCTGCATCAGGGCGGTGCTCAGGGGCGTGTTCCCTTCGAACGGGACCCGTCCGGTCATCATTTCAAAAAGAACGATCCCCAGAGAGTAGATGTCGGCCCGGTGGTCGACGTTCTCCCCCTCGATCTGCTCGGGGGCCATGTATTCGGGCGTTCCGATCAGCGTCCCCAGGTCCGTGAGGCCCTTGGTCGCAACAGTGCGGGCGATGCCGAAGTCCGTGATGCGGGCGTTCCCCGCGCGGTCGATCATGATGTTGGACGTCTTGAGGTCCCGGTGGATGACGCCGAGGCGGTGGGCCTCCGCCATCCCGTCGCAGACCTGCCCGGCGATCGCGAGGGTGCGGGCCGGGGAGAGCGGGCCCATCATCTGGATGATGCTCTTGAGGTTGTCGCCCGGGATGTATTCCATGGAGATGAAATAGGTCCCATCGCAGGTCCCGAGGTCATAAATGCGGCAGACGTTCTTGTGGGAGATGCGGCGGGCCAGCTTGAGCTCGTTCCGGAAGCGCTCGATCATCTTCCCGTCGAGGCTGATGTCCGGGTTGAGCACCTTGAGGGCCACGGTCTCGCTGATCTCCTGGTCGATGGCTTTGTAGACGCGGCCCATGCCGCCGCGGCCGAGCTCGTCGCAGATGCGGTAGCGGCCCGCGAACACGGCCCCGGGGACGATCTCGCCGCAGGGGACGCGGGCGGTTAGCGTCGCTGATGGCGGGGGAGTCGGGAGGGTTGGGGGCAGGGGCGGGGGTGACGCGGCAGCGGCCTGATCGGGATGGAGGGGAGCGGCGCAGTTCCCGCAGAACCGGGTCTCCGAGACGTTCTCGAACTGGCAACGAGGGCATTTCATGAGAAGAATCCCCTCTTCATGAGCGAAACCTTCCCCAACGCCGAATCAATGGTCGAGCGCTGACTTCAGTGAACTTTATAACAGAGCGGCAGCCCTGTCAAGATGGGAAGAACGGGCGGCGGGTCCGCGGACCTCATCCCTGAAAAATGGTCCACCCATAATGTGAGTTTCTTGGTAAAATCTCGTAAGGGCAGGTCAGAACAAGCTGGACAATCAGGAGATTCGGCGTTTTTTCCGTGACGGAGCTGACAGGGGTCGAACCGGCGACTTCTTCGCCGGTTTCCGGCCTCTGAAAACCTTAAACTCCCTGGACACACCGGAAAATTCTTTTATCCTTTGCCAAACGGATTTCCAATCTCCATAATAGCTCATCCTGTAAACACCGGAATCCTGGGTTGGCGGGATTTGCCATTCCACCGTTACGATGGAATGCGCCAGGCCTGCTCTTCTCCACCCGAAACGCGTACAGAAGTCTCTATCCGTATAAACCGCATTCCACTTCCCTCCCTCCGCATCGTACTTTTCGACTTTAAGATACGTACCTTCAATCCGCAAATCGTTATTGGGATGGGCGCCATAAAAACTGACAACGACTTTTTCGCCGCTCTTGTAGGACGATTTTGGCTGTTTCTTGACATCCCCGAACTGGTGATCAAGGGGCTTTTCGTCAAACCAAACGCCGGTTTGAAAACTGATTTGTCTTTTGCTCAGGTCCGGCGGCACGGGCACCGGTCCTATAAGGGTACCGTTTTTCATGGCGGCGGCCAGATTGGCATTCTCTTGCTGATAAATGGCCAGGGTCCACGGGCCAAAGAGGGTTGACGCTCCTTCATAATTCTGCGTGGCATATTCCTCCCTGGTTGTCGTATAGCTGCTATAAGCTCCGGCATACGCCGCCACAACAGCATGTTTGACGCCTTCGCTTCCGAGGATATCGAGTATTGTTTTCCTCATTCGCCTTCCGGCCATGGTTGTCATCTCACCGGGGTGCGCGATGATGATCAGGCTCCCGAGTTTTATGAGCTGAAGGGGCATGATCGAAGGAGCAAACGGAGCCCCATGGAACATGTAAAATCCCACCGGAGCGAGGATCGGCTTCTCGGCATGCCCATCGATATACTCCTTTTCCATCGCATGAGCGTGGAGGGCCAGCCCAACAAGCCCGGGGAGAAACTGCAAGAGGGCCTTCCGGTATAGTTCCGGATCGTGCTTAACCTTGTCTCGCGTGGTACCCTCGGGCCATATCGGAAGCCCCACGGAATCCTCGCTGCTGCCCGAGGTCACGCTCAGCCCTAGCGCCGCAGGCCAGGTCCGCTCATCCGCCCCCTCGATGGAGCAATTGCTCATATCCACATAAGCATGCCGATAGTCGACGTTCCCCGACAGGACTTCGTGCGCGTGATCAAATAACTTGACGGCCGTATCGTACTGTTTCTTTCCGAATCTGGTTGCTTTCTCAAAATCGTGAATCCCGTCTGGAACTCCCAAGCCCACATTGGGCGATATGTCGCCGCAGCATGAATTGGCGAAAGCAGAGATCACGCCCTTATCTTTTTCAAAAAGTTCCTCCGCGTAGCCTTTATTGTCCCCAGTGATCAATCTGTTTTTCTGGCCGAAATTCGTGGGGTGGACGGCAAACCAATTCAACGATCCGATCGCTTTGCCGTGGCTGTCAGTGAACTTCAGAAGCGTCATTTCCTTGAATTCCGGAGGCGGCGCAGAGGCAGGGCTGTTCTTGACTTCTTCGTTGTTTTGATAAGCCTCAAGCGAGCGGTTTTTACCACAGTCCTCAACATCACCTTTGGCAATTGAGATAGTTCCCTCAACCTTATTCTCATGGGCCGTAACGACCGATCGAAAAATCCCATCCACAATACAGTTGAAATTCTCTTTATTAAACCCGAGCATCGAACCGTTGTAGATAAAGTGATGGGAATAGCCGCCGGGTCCGCTATGCGTGTGGTTTCCCGAGATCAAGACATTCGCCTCAGTATAGACTTCGCCAAAACGGTCCTTCAGTTTCTTGACGACCGCCTGTCGCACCGATTGAAAGCACATCCCCATGTCGGCGCAGACAATGGCGACGCTTTTTCCGTTTGATAGGTCTTCAATCACATATGCTCGGCTGAAAAGCCTTGAAAGAATCCCCGCTCCTTTTTGTCTGAAATCCCAATAGCCCAGAAAGCCTATTTCCGCGCTGGGCCCCGTGATGTCGCATTTCCCGACGCCGATTTTGAGTTTCATGGCCATCTCACCCTCCCCTATTTTTTAATATTGGGCTTGATTGGGGAAATTGTCAATAGATGAAACGACTCGGTGACCTGCCGCCGCTCAATTGACCTGCCCGCTAAAAATCGGTCCGGGCATAACGTGAAAAAAGACCTGGGTTGGAGCATCGCCCTGGCCATCGGGGAGGATAAGGCGATCATGTTCAAGGACAGGCCGGGCTCCGAGGTTTGAGGCCGGGCTTAAACCATGGCCTCGATCTCCTTGATCTTGCGGGCCAGGCGGACGGCGGAGATCGGGAAGGCCGTCCTGATCTCGGGGGCGAAGAGCGAGATCTTGAATTCCTCGATCATGCGCCGGAGCTCTTCGACGGCCTGGCGCTTTTCGGGCGGGACCGTCGGCGCGGGAGCCGAAATATCCTCCTCCAGACGCTCGAGAGTGTATTCGTACGGCTCGGCCTGGGCCGCTTTGGCCTTGTCCTTTTCGGGGTCGATCCGGGCCCGGGCGAGCCGGACCTTCATCGCCTCGAGCTGGCGAGGGATACGGACGATCCGATCGATCGAATAGGCCTCGAGAAAATCCTTCGGGAGGAGCTTGTCCAGGTCCCGGGCGATCTCGTCGAAATAAGCGGGGACGACGGGCTCCCTGAGGCGGCTGAGCTCGTCGAGGTTGAAGGATGTCTTCACTCGCGTCCCCGCTCCCCCCTTCCCCGCCCGGGCGGACACGAGGCCTTGACTGCCTTTGGAGAGCTCGGCCCGGAGGGCCTGGTTGAGCTCGAGGATCCTGACGGTCGTCTGGGTGAGGGCGTGGCCTTTCTCGAAGAGCGTCCGGCCGGCCTCGGATTCGTAGGCGCGGAATTCGGCTTCGCTGCGCAGGTTACGTTCGAATAGCTCCCGGGCCAGGGCGGCCTCGATGGCCCGCTCGACGGCGTCGCGGCCCCCGAAAGCGAGGGCGGCGCGGTCGTGCTCGGCGGGGATCTTGTGATACCGCCGGACAAAGGCCAGCTCCTTGGCGAACTTCTGCATGAGGAGCCAGCGGACGCCTTGGCGGTGCGGGGCGTCGGCCTCGGCGCGCGTCGGGAACAGCCGGATGCCGACCGAAGACGCGCTTTCTTCGACCACCAGCGCCGGGTAGGCCGTGAGCGACGTCCCGACCGCGATCTTTTCGGGAAGGTCGCCGAAGGTCCAGCCGGTGAGGCCGCTCTTCTCCCATTTCCTCTGGGCCTCGAGCCAGGCGGGCGACTCGACCTTCGAGGGGACCGTGTCGGCCGCGCTGATCTTCTTCCGGAGGAGCTCGACGTCGCGCCCGGTATCGATGACGCGCCCCGTTTCCGGGTCGATGACGGCCACCCGCATCCGCAGGTATTTCGGGACCTCGGCCAGGACCCACTCGCGCGCCGGGATGTCCGCCCCGAACCGGCGCTTGACGAATTCCGCCACGGCCCTCGCGAGCGGCACCTCCTCGGGCGCCCGGGGCATCTCGGCGGCGATCGTCTCGGCCTTCTCGGCGACGGGCACGAGGAGCTTCCGGTAGCGCTTGGGGAGCCCTTTGATCAGGGCGGCGATCTTGTCCTTATAGCGGCCGGGAACGCCCCATTCGAGGCGGGCGGGCGGGATGGCGTTAAGGAGGGAAACCGGGACGCTCATGGTCACGCCGTCGTCGTCCTCGCCCGGGGCGAATCTGTAGAGCGCTTTGAACGGGCGGCCGGCCACCTCGACGGTGTCGGGGAAGGACGAAACGGTCGCGTCATCGGGGTTATAGTTGAGGAGGTCTTCCTCCCTGAGACGGAGGAATTCGTCGGTGCCTCGGTCCCTGATGAGCTTGCGGAGCGAGCGGATGTCGTAGATCCCGGGCAGGCGCTCGGAGTAGAGCTTGGCGATCTTGGCCTCGGGAACGAGGATGTCGCGGCGGCGGAGCTTCTCCTCCATCGCCTCGACCTTGACCTGGAGGGCAAGGTTGTGGCGGAGGAAGGGCGGCGGGTCTTCGACATCGCCCTCGACGAGCGCCGACATCACGAAAATGTCGTGCGCCTCGGCCGGGTTGATCCGGCCGTAGGAGATGCGGCGGTCGCGGAGGATCTCGAGGCCGAAGAGGGAGACGCGCTCTTTGGCGACGACCTCGCCCCGCATGCGGTCCCAGGCGGCGTCAGAGTAGGAGCGCTTGCAGAGGGGGCCTCCCAGGTCTTCGAGCCAGGCGGGGTCGATGCGTGCGGCCTGGCGGGCGAAAAGGCGCGATGTCCTCACGACTTCGGTCGCGACGATCCACGGGGCGGACTTGCTGGAAAGGACGGAGCCCGGCCAGAGGACGACCTCGCGGTTCTTGGCGGCGGCGTACTGGTTTTTCTCCTTGTGGGCGGCGATGTTCGTCAGGAAGCCCGCCAGGATCGAGCGGTGTATGCCGGCGTAAAGCGCCGGAGAGACATCCGCGTGCGGTGTTAATTTCGGTGACACACAACTAATTACCGAATTATTCTGGGCCTGCCCCCGGCCCGTCCCCACGCCTGAACTCGAAGATCCGCTCCCCCGCTCGGGGAATTTCGGTAATTGGGTGTGTGTCACCGTTTTTCTTCCGGGCCAAAGCCGCTGTTCGCCGAGGACGGAGAGGATCTCCTCATGGAGATAGGTCCACTCGCGCATCCGGGGGAAGGAAAGAAAATGGTCGTGGCAGAATTTCCGCTTCTGGGTGACGCTCCCGAGCTTCTCGAAATCGCCGTGGTAGCGGTTCCAGATGTTGAGGAGGACGAGAAAGTCCGAATCGGGATGCCGGAATGCGGCGTGGACGGCGTCCGCCTGCGGGGCCTGATCGGGCGGCCGCTCGCGGGGGTCGCGGATGCTCAGGCCGGCGGCCAGGACCGCGACTTCCGGGAGGCAGCCCTCGCGGTGCGCCTCGAAGAGCATCCTGGAGACGCGGGGGTCGAGCGGCATCCGGGCCATCACGCGCCCCTTGTCGGTGAGGGCCCAGGCCGAGCTCGCAGGTGCTCCGGTCCGCGCCGGGAATTTCGGTGGTGGATTGTATGTCACCGCATCAATCGTCTTAGCTTTATAGATGGCGCCCAGCTCGGCGAGCGTTTCGTAGCCGTCGCGCACGGCATTCGCCGCCGGCCTGTCGATGAACGGGAACGCCAGCGGGTCGCCCAGCCCGAGGTCGATCATCCGCAGGATGACCTCGGCCAGGTCGGAGCGCAGGATCTCGGGCGAGGTGAACTCGTCGCGCGACTCGTACTCGACCTCCGAGTAGAGGCGGACACAGAGCCCCTCGCGGACGCGGCCGCACCGTCCCTTGCGCTGGTCGGCGCTCGCCCGCGAGATGGGGCTGATCGGCAGGCTATTGATCCGCGTGCCCGGCTGGTACTGGGCGATCCGGGCGACCCCCGTGTCCACGACATAGCGGATGCCGGGGATCGTGAGCGAGGTCTCGGCGACATTGGTGGCGACCACGATCTTCGGCCCGGTCACGGTGTAGACCATGCGCTGCTGGCCGGCCGGGAGGCGCGAGAAAAGGGGCAGGACCGTGGTCAGCGGATATTTGCGGCCCTCGAGGACGCGGCGGGTCTCCAGGATGTCCTGCTCGGTCGGCATGAAGACGAGGATGTCGCCGGGCGGCTTTTCGCGCCGGAGGTAGGAGACGGCTTCGACGGCCTGGCCCACGTAGTCCTTGTCCTCGGCCTCGTCCTTATCGGGCGCGCGGTACTCGACCTCGACCGGGTAGAGGCGGCCGCTGACCTCGATGATCGGAGCGTTGCGGAAGGCGCGCGAGAATTTCTCGGTGTCGAGGGTGGCCGAGGTGATGATGAGCTTGAGGTCGGGCCGGGCCTCGACGAGGTTGCGCATGATGCCGAGGAGGAAGTCGATGTTGAGGGAGCGCTCGTGGGCCTCGTCGATGATGATCGTGTCGTAGCCGGCGAGGCCGCGGTCGCCCTGGGTCTCGGCCAGGAGGATGCCGTCGGTCATGATCTTGATGTAGCCGTCGGGCGAGGTCCGGTCCTGGAAGCGGATCTTGTAGCCCACGGAGCGGCCGAGCTCCTCGCCGAGCTCCTCGGCGATGCGGTAGGCGATGGTGACGGCGGCGATGCGGCGCGGCTGGGTGCAGCCGACGAGGCCCGAGACGCCGCGGCCCGCCTCGAGGCACATCTTCGGGATCTGGGTGCTCTTGCCGCACCCGGTCTCGCCCGAGATGATGACGACGCGGGTGCGCGGGGAACGGATGGCCTCGACGATCTCGCCGGCCCGCGCGGTGATCGGGAGCTCGCGGGGGTAGGAGACGCGCGGAAGGGAGCGGGCCCGGGCCGCGGCCTGGGCGGCCGTGTGGGCGGCGGCGTGAGCCGCTCGACGCTCAGATCCCCGGTCATCCATGACGCACCACGCGCATTATAACAAAAGTCTGGGTGGATTCGGGGTCGGACCGCGCGACAGAAAATGTCCTGGGACGGCCTTCGAGATCAGCGCTTCGCCTTCGCTTTCGTTTTCGCGGCCCTCTTCCGGACTCTCCCGGCCGTCCCCGGCCCGGTCATCGCGGCCGGGTCCAGGAGCCGGGCGAGCGTCGCTTCGTCCAGGATCCCCTTTTCCCGGAGGATGGTCGCCACCGGCCGGCTTGTCCGGCGCGCCTCTGCGGCCGCCCCGGCGGCCTCGGCGTATCCGATGAGCGGGGCGACCGCGGTCACGAGCCCCAGGCTCGTTTCGGCATACATCCGGCAGCGGGCGGCATCGGCCTTGATCCCTTCGATCGCCCCGGCCCGGACTGCCCGGATGGCATTGGCCAGGATCTTGATCATGAAGAGGAGGTTGAAGGACACGACCGGCATCATGACGTTGAGCTCGAGCTGGCCGGCCTGGACAGCCGCCCCGACCGCGAGGTCGCATCCCATCACTTGGTAGCAGACCTGGTTGAGCATCTCGAGCAGGCTCGGATTGACCTTGCCCGGCATGATGGACGAGCCGGGGGCGACCGCGGGCAACGAGATCTCGGCCAGCCCTGTGTTGGGCCCCGACCCGAGGAGCCGCAGATCGTTGGCGATCCTGTTGAGCTCCAGAGCGAGGTTCCGGAGCGCCGAGGACACTTCGGCGAACGGGCGAAGGCTTTGCATGGCCTCGCGGAGATCGGCGGCGGCCTTGAGCGGCAGCCCCGTATCCGCGGCCAGGAGCTTGACCATGAGGCCGGCGTGCCTGCGGTCCGTGTTCAGTCCAGTGCCGACCGCGCTGCCGCCGATCCCGAGCTCATGGAGCGAGCGCGCCGCCCGATCGAGCGCGGCGGCCGATTTGCGGACGGCGACGGCGTAGGCGGCGAACTCCTGCCCGAGCCGGATGGGGACGGCGTCCTGAAGATGGGTCCGGCCGGACTTGAGGACGCCGTCGAACTCGCGGGCCTTGCGCCCGAGGGCGCCCGCGAACTCGCCGAGAGCGGGGGCGAGCCGGCCCTTGAGAAGCTCGAGCGCCGCGAGCCGCATGGCCGTGGGATAGACGTCGTTCGTGCTCTGCCCCAGGTTCACGTGATCGTTCGGGTGGACGATCCGGTACCGCCCCTTCCGCCCGCCGAGGAGCTCTTCGGCGCGGTTGGCGAGGACCTCGTTCATGTTCATGTGGAACGACGTCCCCGCGCCCATCTGGAAGACGTCGACGGCGAACTGCCCGTGGTGCTTCCCGACCAGGATCTCATCGCACGCCGCGACGATGGCCGCGGTCCGCTTCCGGTCGAGGAGGCCGAGCCGGCGGTTGGCCCGGGCGGCCGCCCTCTTGACGCGGGCCATGGCCACGATGAAGACGGCGGGCGCGCGGAGCCCGCTGATCGGAAAGTTCTCGACCGCCCGCTGGGTCTGGATCCCGTAATAGGCGGCGGCGGGAACGGCCTTCCGGCCGAGAGAATCCTTTTCGAGCCTCATGCGGACGCGGGTATGCGTGGTCATACTTCCCCTCCCCTCACCATTAAACCAGCCCCGCGCCTGAAAATCAATTCCATCCGCTTTCGGGGTCGAAGAACGCGAGCTAAGATAGAGGGGGGGAAAGTCCTCCCCCCATATTTTATTTCACCCGGATGGGGAAGGCGGGCCGCTTCGGTTTTTTGGGCGGGTTCTTGGCGAGCTCTTCCATCACGACCTGGATCGCCCGCTCGAGCTGCGGGTCGTGGCCGGCGATGACGTCCTTGGGCGTCTGCTCGACCTCGATGTCTGGCGGGACGCCCTCGTTCTCGACGACGAACCCGTCCTCGGTCCAGATGGCGAGGTTCGGCGCCGTGACCATCCCGCCGTCCATCAGCAGCGGGAAGCCGAGGATGCCGACCAGGCCTCCCCAAGTCCGCGTCCCGACGAGCTTGCCGACCCCGAACTTCCGCCACATCCACGGCAGGAGGTCGCCGCCCGACCCCGCCGACTCGTTGATGAGCATGACCTTGGGGCCCTGGATCGTGGCGGTGGGCGTCCTGAGGTCGGCGCCGTAGCGCATGGCCCAATAGGCCACGAGGGGCTTCCGGAGCCAATCGAGATAATAATCGGCGACGGACCCGCCGCCGTTGAAGCGCTCGTCGACGATGATGGCGTCCTTGTCCGCCTGCGGGAAGAAATAGCGCTTGAAATAGATGTAGCCGGCGGTGCTCGTGTTGGGCACGTAGACATAGGCCACGCGGCCGCCCGTGGCCGCCTCGACCTTGCGGAGATTGCCCTCGACCCAGTCGCGGTTCCGGAGGCTGCTCTCGTCGGCGACGGGCACCACCTGGACCGTCCGCGAGCCCGTGCCGTCCGGGTTGGGCCCGAGCGTGATCTCGACGATCTTCCCGGCCGTGTCCTCGAAACGGGCGTAGAGGTTAGCGGGCGCCCGCAGGTCCCTTCCGTTCACGGCGAGGAGGTACTCCCCCGCCTTGGCGTCCACGCCCGGCTCGGTCAAGGGCGAGCGGAGCTCGGGGTTCCAATTGAGGCCGCCGTAGACTTTCGCGATTTTGTACCTGCCGTTGGCGATGACATAATCCGCGCCGAGGAGCCCTCCCGGGACGCGTTTCGGCTGGTTCGGGAAGTCACCGCCCATGACCCGGTGGTGGCCGACGGAAAGCTCGGAGCACATCCACTGGATGAGCCGGTTGAGGTCGGCGCGGCACGGGACGTCGGCAAGGAAGCCCTCGTATTTCGCCTTCATCGCCTTCCAGTCGGCCCCGTGCATTCCCGGGTCATAAAAATAATCGCGGTTGATCCGCCAGGCCTCGTTGAACATCTGCCGCCACTCGGCCGGGGGGTCGACCCGGACCTCGATGGCGTCGATGTTGAGCCGTCCCTGGCCGGGCTGGGGCTTGCCGGCCGCCGGGACGATGGAGACCTGGTTCTGGGAGAAGAGCATCATCTTTTTCCTGTCCGCGGTCAGAACGAACCCGCTGACTCCGGGGGCCAGGACATCGTCCTTGCGCGTCGCTAGGTCGTAGACATGGACGGCGCCCGCGAGGTTGCCGATGTTCGCGAGCGACTCCAGGTTCGCGGGGAGCTCCATGCTGAGGTAGTAGATCTTCCCCGTTTCGCCGATCTGGAGGCCGCCGTAAAGCCCGGCCGGGATGGGGACGGCGACGATCCTGTGGTCGATGCCGTCGAGGTCGATGCGGAACGCGTCCGCGGCCGCCGGGGCCTTGGCCGGCGCGTCTTTCTTATCCTTATCCTCGGGTTTGCCTTGGGTTTTGTCCTGGCCAGGAGTCTTGGCGATGTCCTTAGCCTTCTCGTCCTTGGGCGGAGCGACCTTTTCCTCGTCGCTCTCCTTGGCCAGCGGGTTGGGGAGGTCCTTGCGGAGGACGGCCAGATAGAGGCTGCTCGTCTCGCGGATGTCGGCGTTCGACATGTCAAACCACTGCCGGGCCGGGCCGGCGTCCGTGGAGGCGAAAAAGTAGAGATACTTCCCGCTCGGGTCGAAGACCGGCTCCGTGACGTCGCTCAGGCCGTCGGTGACCGGGAACGACCTGTCCTGGTCGAGCGAATAGACGAAAACGCGGCGGAAGAAGGTGGGCGTGCTCAGGGTGTAGGCGAGCCACTTCGAGTCCGGGCTCCAGGAGGAGGCCAGATCGGCCTGGCCGCCGGGCTGGTAAAGGTATTCCGCCTCGATCCTCTTCTGGGCGCCGGTCTTGAGGTCGAGCCAGTACAGGGTCAGGCTGTTATCGGCGAAGGCGACTTTCTGGCTGTCGGGCGAGAACGACGGAGAGCCGTAGAAGCCGGCCCCGTTGAGCTTGAACTTCCTGACCTCGCCCTTTCCGTCCTGGGCCCGGACGTGGAGCTCGTATTCGCCGGAAGCGTCGGAGAAGTAGGCGATGGAGGCGCCGTCCGGCGACCAGATCGGTGAGCGCTCGTGGACGGCCGGCGTGTCCGTGATGTCGCGCGGGTCGCCCTTTTCGGCTGGGACGGTCACGATCTCGCCGCGGAACTCAAAGACGGCCCGGGCGCCGGTCGGGGAAACTGCGGAGCTGCGGAGCCACTGGCTGCCCCGGGCGTAGCGCTCGCGGAGCTCGGGCAGGTCCGTGGCGATGCCGATCGCGAGGCGCCTATCCTCGTTTTTCCCGACGTCGTAGAGATGGAGGACGCCGGCCTGCTCGAAGACGATCCGGCCCGCGCCGGCCGAGGCGTTGAGCACGGGATAATCCTTGAACGAGGTCAGCTGCTTGACCTCGCTGGACGCGCGGTCGTAGGAGAAGAGGTTGAACTCGCCGTTCCGGTCCGACCGGAAATAGATTTTGGAGCCGACCCACATCGGCCCGACGTCGTTCGACCGGCCGGCCGGCTGGGGGACTTTTTCGATGGACTGGTCGGCCGTGTTGAAGATCCAGACCCGCGAAAACGTGCCGCCTCGGTAATTCTTCCATTGGAGGAAGGCGTCGCTGAAGGGGTTGTAGGCGATGGATTTCCCGTCCGCGGAATAGACGGCGCGATAGGCGTAAGGGATAGGGAGCTTGACCGGAAAGCCGCCCTCCACGGGGACCGAGTAAAGCCCCAGATAGGAGCGCACGGCCGAATCCCGGGACGAAACGAAGACGACGGATTTTCCGTCGGGCGTGAAGCCCTGGACGAGGTCCGCGGCCGGGTGCCAGGTCAGCCGCTTGGGGATGCCCCCGCCGGCCGGGATGACGAAAACGTCCGTGTTCCCGTCGTACTGGCCGCTGAAGGCGATGAGGGAGCCGTCCGGCGAGAAGGCCGGATTGGATTCGACGCCGATGTCCGACGTCAGGCGCCGGACGTTCTTTCCGCCGAGGTCCGCGGTCCAGAGGTCATTGGCATAGACGAAGGCCACCTGACTGGCGCTCACGGCCGGCTGGGTCAGGAACTTCGTGTCCTTCGTGTCGACGGCCAGAGCCCGGCCGAAACACGCGAGGATGACGATCGCACACAGGACGACGGGAAACGTTTTTTTCATTTTTTCCTCCGGGGGGTCATAAAGTATCATACGTTTTTCCCCTGTCAAAGGTTCATGGCCGTAACTATAACATAGAACCGGAGCCGTTGAGGATGATATCCCTTGCCGGGCCGGAGGTTTTTAAGTATGATGCGGGAAAGGTCATGGGCAAGGCTCCCCGGGACTTCTATGAGATCCAGAAAAGCCAGCGGGCCAAGAGCCTCCTTCTTTTCGTCGCCGTCCTCGCCTTTCATTTCATGGCGATCGGGCTCATCGCCCTGGCCCTCGTCCTGAGCTTCGGTTCCCTCCTGGCCGGCGGGATTATCCACGCCCCTCACTTCTGGTTCCGCTTCTTCCTCTTCGACCTGACCGCGGCCGGCCTCGTCGCCGTCCTCCATCTCCTGGATGCCAGCAAGAACGGGCCCCGTTACATCCTCAAGCGCCTCCAGGCCGCGGTCCCCGACACGTCCGACCGCTACCACAAGCAGTTCCTCGACACGCTGGATGAGATCCGAATCGCCGCCGGCCTCCCCCGGGTCAACGGCTATGTCCTGCCGTCGTTCGCCGTCAACTCGCTGGCCCTCATCGAGTCCGGCGGGACGCCCGCGGTCGCCGTCACCGAGGGGCTCCTGGCCGAAGGCACCCGGGATGAGCTCGAGGCCGTGGCGGCCCATGAGCTGGCCCACATCGCCCGGGGCGACGCCTTCTACCTGACCCTCGTCTGCTCGCTGGCCAACATCTTCGAAAAGCTCCGGGAGGCGCTCGAGCCGGAGTCGGACGACTTCCGGACCCTGTCCGCGGAGGGGAGCGGGCGCGGCGCCGCCGTCGCGGCCCCGGGCCTTCTCTATGCCGCCGTCAGTCTATCGTCCCTCGTCATGCACCTCCTGAGCATGCTCATCAGCCGCGAGCGGGAACTCCTGGCCGACGCCGCGGCGGTCGAGCTCTGCCGGTCCCCCGAATCGCTGGCCCGGGCCATCTACAAGGCCCAGGTCAAGAACTCTTTCATCGGCGACTTCTCCCTCACCTACACGCCGCTGTTCATCGTCCCGCCGGACGCCCGCGATGTCCCGGACAGCCTCGCGGGGAGGGTCTTCAACTCCCATCCGCCGTTCATGAAGAGGCTGGGATTGCTCGCGGCCATGGCCCACAAAACACCCGGCGAGATCATCATGGACGTCAGGAGCAGCGAAAAAGCGCGGGAACAGGCGCGCGGCGTCGTCTATTCCTTCGAAGAGATCAAAAAACGCCAGCTCGAGCTCTTTCCCGGGTTCGTGGACCGGCCGCGGCCCGGGCCCGGGCCGGCGGCGCCGCAGCCCGGGGCATCCGATACCGCCGCGCTTCCCACCGCGGCCCCCGGCCTGCCGCCCGACGAGGCCCGGATCTGGCTCCTCCTGTCCAATCTCCCCGGGCGATGGGAGGGCCCGTTCACGACGGCCGAGCTCATCTGCCATCCGAGGTTCTCGCCCGTGATCGTCGTGAAGAACACCCACGAGGGAGTCGAGGGCCGGGCCAGGGAGTTCTCCCAGATCCGGATCGCCCTCGCCAACCTGGCCCGGAAAAAGCCCCTCGAGCCGACTCGCGAGGGTCTTTGTCCCCGCTGCAGGGTCCCGCTCGTCCAAACTTTTTACGAGGGCGTCTCGGTGGGGGCGTGCGGGCAATGCACGGGAAAGCTCGTGGACATGGCCGGCGTCGGCCGGATCATCGCCAGACGCGAAGTGACGTTCTCGGATGACCTGGCGGCCAAGGCCCGGGCTTTCAGGGAACGCGTCCGCCTCAACCCCATCAAAAAACAGAAGATCAATACCTCCGTGACCGAAGAGATCCCCTGCCCGGCCTGCGGCTACAGGATGGTCCCCCGGCCGTACAGCTACCAGTATTTCGTTCCGGTCGACAAGTGCCTGTCATGTTCGAAGATCTGGTTCGACGCCGACGAGCTCGAGATCCTTCAGATCCTCATCGAGGACCGCGGGGCATAGCCTTAATGAGATTCAGATCTCGAAGGCGCCGGTGTCGATCCACTCCTTCTTGAGGACCGACCAGAAATCCTCGGCCAGGCCGCGGATGACGTACTCGTACGGGAGCCATCCATAACCCTTCTCGCCCCAGCCTGGCCCCCAGGAGTTCCGGATGAGGAGCGCTCCCTTCGTCTCGCCGGTCGCCGCCGTGTTCCGGATCGTCATCCTGTCATCGTAGCCCATGGCGACGACCGCATGGCCACCCTCGACCTTTTCCCGGCCCGACGGGAACGGGATCCGGCCCGTCACCGCGGCCTGCTCGATGGAACTGTAGACCGTGAACCCGAACATGGCCGGGTGCCCGGCGGCCAGGTAGGCCTTGAGGCGCTCGACGACCTGGGGCCGTCCGATCCCGGGCGGGTCATGGCGATAATACTTGATCGTCTTGTAATTCTGGGCGAAAGCATAGCAGAAGGCCGGCGGCTCCTTGTCGAACTCCCGCTCGTCATCGGTGTACGGCCAGTATTCCTCGGGCGGGACCCCGAAGAGGACCATGGCCCCGATGATCAGCCGGAGGTAGGCGCCGGTGTCCCCCTCCATTTTCATCAGGTTGCGGGCGACCTTATAGAGGAAAAGCCGGGAGGTTTCGATATGCTGACCAAACGATTTCCTCTCATAATATTCGATGGCCCCGGCCCCGGCCTGGGCCGTGCAGGACCCGAGCGACCCCTGGTCCTCGACGGGCGAGGCCCACTCCCGGAGGTCTGCCGACGCCGGAGCGACGGGCCCCCTCCTTCTCCCCGGGCGCAGGCCGGCGGAAGCCGGCGGTCCGGTCGGCGCCAGGATCTCCCGGACCTCACTTGTCTCCTCGGTGTAGTCCCGGAAGTCGGGGAAATCCGGGAGCCAGCCGAAACCTTTTCTGAGCAGTTCCGTCATGGTGAAAATCCCTCCATCATCAAGCGTGCGGGTTCATTTTAAATAAAAACGTGGACGCCAATCAACCCCAAAAAACGGATGAGTCCGCCTCCTCGCGCGCCGGGGGGGAATATCCTCCTTGAAATCACCTCAAGGGGTGATTGACCGGGCTTGGGGGTGATGAAAAATAGGTGCGCAAGGACACAAACCGAGCCTGTGAGACCTGAGATATGGGCATGAAGAAGATTCTCGTCATCGATTATGACCAGACCTCCCTGGCCTCCCTCAGCGCGACCTTGTCGAATGAAGGGTTCGAGGTGGTCACGGCCGGGGACGGCCAGGTCGGCTGGGAAAAGTTCCAGAGCGAAAAGCCCGACCTCGTCCTCATGGAAGCCATGCTGTCCAAGATCCACGGCTTCGAGCTCTGCGACCGGATCACGAAGGACCCTGCCAGGAAGGTGCCCGTCTTCATCATGACCGGTGTTTACAAGGACCGGGTCTACAGGACCGAGGCCCTCCGGACCTACGGGGCCTCGGAATACTTCGAGAAGCCCCTGGACATGCTCAAGTTCATCGCGTCCATCCACGCCGTCCTGACCGTGCCCGATATCAAGCCCGGCCCCGACATCAAGCCCGCCATGGAGGCCAAGCCGGGGAACGGTGAGCCGGCGGACGAGCCCATGCCCCTGCCCGTGATCAATCCCGTCATGGAAGAGCCGCGCCGGGTCGAGCCTCACCCCGAAGTCAAGCACCCGAGAGAGGCGCCTCCCCGGATGAGGCCCGGGTACGAGGCGGGGCTGGCTGGGGGGGAAGGCCTGAGCCTCGAGAGCGTCCTCCAGATCAAGACCGGACGGGAGGAGCGCCACCGGGCCGAAGCCATTCCCGGCCTCGGGTCCGCGAAAGACACTCCGCCCAAGGTCAAGATCGCGCCCGACCACGCGCCGGCGAAAGACAACGAGATCCGGCTCGAGACGCTGCTCAACCTCGCCCCCGAAAAAGAGGGCCATCGGACCGAGCAGCCCCGGCCGAGGGCCCAGGGTCACACGGCCCCGACGGCCGTCGAAGAGAAGCCCCGCGAACATGCCAAGAAAGAAGCGGGGGCCGAGGACATCGACAAGCTCCTGAAGACCACCCTGGCTGATTTCGGGCTCGAGACCGAGAAGAAAAAGACGGTCAGGGCGACTCCGCCACCGGCTCCGAAAGTCGAGCCCGTGGCGGAAAAGCCGAAAGCAGCCGCTCCCGCGGCCCCGGCCCCGGCGCCCCAAAAGACCAAACATACGCCCCAGGACGTTCCGCCCGCCCCGGTCCATGAACCGCTGAAACCCGCGACGCCGCCGCCCATGCCCGCCGCGGTGGCGGAAAAGCCGAAAGCGCCTCAACCCAAGCCCGCGGCGGCTCCTCTCCCGCCGGCCCACGCTTACGCGAAATCCAAGCCCGCGGCCCAGCCGGCGCCGGCCGTCCATGCGGCGCCCGCGCCAAAGCCGGAACTCGGCCCCGAACCCAAGCCCGCGGCGGAAAAAGCCGAGAAAAAAGAACCGGCCTGGGAGCCGGACAAAGCGGCCGAATCGCGGATCTTCAAGGACATCTACGAGGTCGACAAGAAAAAATCTGCGATGCCTTTTGTTGCCGTGGGCGCGGGGCTGGTCATCGTGGCGGCCGTGGGATTCTTCATCCTCAGGCCCAAGCACTCCGCCGCTCCGGCCGGGCCCGGCGTCGACAACCCGACGACCATGACCCAGTCGAGCGTCCCCGAAAAGTCGCCGGATACGTCCCTGCCTCCTCTGCCCGAGGAAAAGCTCAAGGCCGTGAATCCGAAGCCCAAGGCCGCCCCGGCCAACCAGAACCGCCAGGCCGAGGCCCTGCCGACAGCGGACGAGCTCATCGTTCCCCCTCAGCCCGATGCTTCCCGCCTGGCCATCCAGGGGCCGGCGGAAAAGAAGCCGGAGGTAAAGCCGGCCGAGACAAAGACGGCTGCGGTCAAGCCCGGGGATGAGAAGGCCGCGCAAGCCCAAACCCCCCCGCCCCAGGATCAGCCGCCCGTGAAAACGGAGACGGCTCAGACCCAACCCCAAGGCCCGCCTGCCGGCGGCAATGATACCGCATCCCAGCCGGCCACGGCCGCGAAGGCCAACACAGGCGACCTCGTCGACCTGACCGCGGTCGACGAACTGCCCAAGATCCTGAAGTCGGCCAACCCCGTCTACCCGGCCCAGGCCGTGAGCTTCGGTAAGGAAGGCTCGGTCACGGTCAACGCCCTCATCGACGAAGCCGGGAATGTCACCCAGACGGGGATCCTCAAGGGCTTGAAAGACGATATGGGCCTGGAGAAGGCCGCCGAGACGGCGGTCAAGAAATGGAAATTCCAGCCGGCCAAAAAGGACGGCGTGAACGTCAAAGTCTGGAAGCCGATCGTTATCACCTTCAAATTCAAGGCGAACCGGTCCGTTATTGCGTGAGCCAACGATGGACATGAAACCGCATATCAACAAAAGGAGTCACCCATGGGACTGAGCAAGGATCAAGAAGAGCTCTATAAGAGGACGATGGGAGAGGTCAAGAGGCAGCTCGACAACCTCGACGATGAGGTCGAGAAGGAGCTCCAAAAGGTCCGGAGACGCCTGGCCGAGCTTCAGGAATCCAAGAAATCCCTGAAGATGGTCTACGAAGGCACGGCCAAGCTCCTGGGCATCGAGGTCGAGTCGGAGGACGAGGACGCCGGCGACCAGGCGGCCGCCTCGCCCAAGATGTGAGGGGGGCCGGGCCGGCCCAGCCGGACGTCTCCGCCACCCCTTTCCCCGCCTGATACGATCCCTCCTGCGCCGAATCCCCGTCCGTTCATTCATTGACTCCCGGGCAGGGTTCTGCTATAAACTGGGGGCCTATGTTCGTCGTCATCGGCCTTGCGATCGGCTTTTTCGCCGCCATCCCCCTGGGGCCCGTCAATGTCTTCGTTGTTTCCCAGACTCTCAAGCGGGATTTTTTCCACGGCCTCCTGGCCGGGATCACCACGGCCGTCCTGGACATGGCCTATTGCGTCGTCGCCCTGATGGGGTTTTTCCAGATCAAGTTCAGCCTCAACCCGACCCTCAGGTCGGCCATGAAGGTCGCCGCGGGGCTGGTCGTCATCCTCATCAGCTACCGGCTCGTCCGCGAATCCAAGACCTTCAGCCTTCCCCAGGACGGCGAACAGATCCCGGCGGCGGCGCAACGGCCTATCCTCGGCGTCTTGTTTCTCTACGTGACCAACCCCACCCTGTATGTATTCTGGTTCGCCGTGGCCGGGACCATGACCGGCCACAACCTAGTCCACAACACCGGCTGGACGGCCGTCGCCTTTGCCGCGGCCTGCGGGCTGGGATCCCTGATCTGGTACATTCTCCTCGTCCGGTTCGTTTCGCGGCGCCAATTCACGATCCGCCCCAAAATGTTCAGAAAGATCCTGCTTTATCTGGGGTTGGCCCTGACCCTGTTCGGCATCTACACGATCGCATCGATCTTCTTCTGATCTCGCATGACCAAGCGCGAGCGGGTCGAGAAGGCGCACGGCTTCGGCATCCCCGACCGCCCTCCCTTTGTTCCTGCTGTCTACGAGCATAAGGCCGCCCTCCTCGGCCGGACGCCTTCAGAGGTCTGCCGCGACGCCGGGCTGCTTCGTGAGGCCCTTCTCAGGGAACTCGAGATCTACGACCCCGATGTGCTGACCGTCGGCATCGACGTCTATAATGTCGAAGCCGAGGCGCTCGGCTGCCGGGTCCGTTATTTCGAAGACTCGAACGATGTCCCGGCCGTGGCCTCTCCCCTTCTCCGGGGCGCGGACAGGGTCGATGAGCTGAAGGTCCCGGACCCGGAAAGCGACGGGCGGATGCCCCTCTTCCTCGAAACGGCCGGCTGCCTCGGCCGGGAGCTGGGGCCGGACGTGCCCGTCAGGGGGGCCGTGAGCGGCCCGTTCTCCCTGGCCTGCGCCCTGATGGGGACGGCGGAAGTCCTCGTGGGGACAGCGGACGACGCCGCGTCGATCGCGAGACTCCTGGATTTCTGCGGCCGGGTGACCATCGCCTACGGAAGGGCGTTCCGGGCGAAGGGCGTCGATGTCGCCATTTTCGATTCCAAGGCCTCGCCGGGTGCGGCCTCGCCCCGGGTCTTCCATGATCTTGTCTTGCCCGTTTATCGCGACCTGGTCATGCCGGGTTTGTCCGCCGCGGGGGCAAGGCCCCTGCCCTTGATCATCGGCGGCGATACGACGCTCGTCCTGGAAGACCTGCTCCGGACCGGAGCGACCCAGCTCCTCTGTGACGCGGGAGCCGACCTCGAAACGTTCAAGAAAAGGTGCCGGGAGGAGCGCCGCCCGTTCCGGGTCAGTGTCGATGCCCGGCTCGTCCACCGGGGCCGCGCGGACGAGGTCCGGTCCGAGGCGCTGCGCCTCCTCGGTGCCACCGCGGGCCAACCCGGGCTTTTCTTCGGCTGCGGCGTCGTGGCCTACGATACTGACCCCGCCAACGTCCTGGCTCTCCGGGCCGCCCTCGACGAATTCTCGGCCCGGACCGGCTGATCATCAAGCAGAACGGCTAATTCGGTAATGAGTTGACTGTCACCGAATTAAAGAAGATAGGACGGGCGGCCCGGCGGTGCTCCACGACAGACGAGCAGAAGGGGATTGCGCGAGAGCGCTGACGAGGATCACCTGGACCCGGTCCCCGATGTTGATCAGGCGAAATGGAGCTTGAGCTGATCGATCCTTTTCCCGATGTCGATCCGGCCCCGGCACCGGGCCTGGCACGATCCGCACGACGCGCACTGGTCGAGGCCTCGGCCGGCGGGCAGGCTCGCGAGCGTGTCCTGGGCCTGGAAGACGTTCGGGTAGCGGAGGTACATGTGGGCCCTCATCAAGGCCGGCGTGTCCACTCCGGCGGGGCAGGTCGGCAGGCACGCGCCGCACCGGACGCAGGCGGCCATGGCCAGCTTGATGTTCCTGTCGGAGAGGAATTTTTTCTCTCCGGGAGTGAGCGTCAGATCACGTCCCACGGTGAGATCTTCCTCGAGCTCATCATAGGTCGTGAAGCCGGGCACGGCACTGTGGATGAACTCGTGCCGGAGGACCCACTTGAGGACCGCGGTCTGGAGAATGGACCCTGCGTAGAGGGCCTGCTGATCGGCGGGGGTCATGTCCCTGTACCAGGACTGCATGCACTGGGTCTTCATGGCGATGAGGCCGATGCCCTTGGCGGAGGCGTTCTCGAGGGAGCGGCGAAGCGAGGCGTTTCCCGCGAGGGCGTAATTGAAGGCGACGAGGACGACCTCGTAGAACCCGCCACGGACGGCCTCGTCGAGGCAGGGCCCCATGTTTTGATGGGTGGAGAAGCCGGCGAATCGGACTTTTTTCTGGGACTTGAGCTCGGCCAGGGCGTCCTCGAACCCTTTCCGCCTGAGGTCGTCGACCCGGCTGACGTCGTGGATATAGAGCATGTCGACGTAATCCGTCCTCAGCCGCCGGAGACTGCCCTCGAAGGTTCTGATGAAGGCGGCTTTGAGCTCCGCCGGAGGCAGGGATTCGCGCTTGTCGGGGGGGATGCCGACCTTTGTGGCGATGACGGACTTGTCGCGGGCTTTGAGCTCCTCGAGGACCCGGCCGACCATCTCTTCGTTCCGGCCCCGCTGGTAGCCCGCGGCCGTGTCGAAATGGCGGATCCCAAGCTCGTAGGCCTTCCGGATAAGCCCGGGATTATCGGCGTTCATGACGCCCATGTTGACGATGGGGAGCTTGAGGCCGGTCTTGCCGAGGGCGCGGGTCAGGAGCGGCCCGGAGACGCCGCTGGGAGGAGAGGTTTGAGCGCGAAGGACCGCGGGCTTTCCCAGGCGGCCGAGGACCGCCACCGCTCCGGCGCCGGCCAGGGCCGTGGAAAAGAACTCTCTGCGATCGAGCTTTTTTCTGGAATCCGGCATGGTGTCAGCACTCCTTTCGATCTATTTTACCCGAAATCGGGCTGAGTTCCATATGTTTCGAAAAAGGATGATGGGCCTGTCCCTCTTTTCCATCCGCGCCCGCGTCGCGCTCAATGTTTTCTCCGGGACATCCCCCCTACGTCCGCCCATGTCTTAAGAAACGCTTCGGGAAGGGTAAACCGCTTTATCACGTTCCGGCCATTCCCATCGGCCCTGTATACGCCATCCTCCGGGAAGACCCCCTTTTCCCTTCGTCATCCTTTGTGAACTTTTCAGGGAGTTTGGACGTATAATAAAAATGAGGGAGAACGACAATGACGAAGTTCCTTCTATGGTTGATCCTTCTGGTGTTTTGTTGGCCCTTGGCTCTTCTCGCACTCCTTCTCTACCCGCTCGTCTGGCTTCTCCTCCTCCCCTTCCGGCTGCTGGGGATAACGGTGACGGCCTTTTTCGAGTTCTTCAAGGCTATCATCATGCTCCCGGCGCGGATCCTCCACGGTCCCTCAAGAATCTGAGGGGTCAAACCCGCATTATTACATTTTTGTCAGCGCTGACCCCCAACTCATCCTTAATTACGTTGATAATTATGGTGACATACAACTAAATGCACTAAATAGGAGCCGGCGCCTATTTCGGTAATTAGTTGTGTGTCACTGTAATTGCTGGCATTGCGTAGATTTGACCCCATCCGGGTGTGTATAATAAGCGTCTCGATGGAAGTCAAAGAACACTTCTATGCCGACGATCCCTCGAAAGGGCCCGCCGACGCCAGGACGACCCTCCCCGGAGTCGAATACTTTTTTCTCGGGAACGGCCTGATCCAGGCGGCCGTCCAAGTCTGCGGGCCCCCCGGAGCCCCCGGAGCCACGGCAGCCGGCCTGCTCATCATGGACCCCGAGCGGCTGGGGCCGAAGCGGCGCGCCCTGACCTTCGACCCCGTTTCAGGCATCGGTCCGACGCAGATCTCGGTCGTCGAAGGCCGGAACGTTTATCGGCCGGCCGGGAGGTCCGTCCGGGCCCGTTGGGTCCCGGAGGGGCTGGGGCCCCGGGTCGAGGTTGCCTGGCGGGACGGCCCGTTCCGGGTCAACGAACTTTTCTTTTGCCCCGACCGCAGGACTCCCCGGCTCATCCGCCTCATCACGGTGAGCCATCTCGAGCCCGGCGAACGCAGGGCGCGCGTCAGGACGGGCGTCAGGGGCCGCACTCTGGAAAAAGGCCTCCGGTTCCAGGGCCGGGAAAAGAGGACGGCCATTTTCGAGTACAGGATCGCCCGCGCCGGCTCCAGGCCGGCTGTCAGGCTTTCGCTCGGGGCGAGCTCGGAAATCGACCCGGACGAGGCAAGATACTGGGCGGAAACCGCATCCTGGCACGCCTCCGACCCCCTCCTCGACGGCTTTTTCTCCGCGGCGAAATTCGGACTCCGGGCGGCCATGGCGAGATCGGGCAAGCTCGACGGCGGGATCTGGCAATACAATCTCGAATGGGTCAGGGACCAGGCCTTCGTCGCCATGGCCCTGGCCATGTCCGGCCAGTTCAAGCCGGCCCGGACCATCCTCGGCCGGCTCCTCGATCGGTTCGTCAGCGAGGAAGGGGCGACCATGGATTCGAGCCGGCTCCGGTCGTGGGAGGAGAGCGAGTTCGACCAGAACGGCGTCCTTCTCTTTGCCCTCGAGAGCTACGTCAACTGGACGGGGGACACGAGCCTCCTTTCCCGCTATCGGGACAAGATCCTCAAAGCGGCCGAATTCCCCCTCAGGAAGGTTTTCCGCCACCCGGCGTCGGGGCTTCTTTCGAACCGGCGGGAGTTCTGGGAACGGCATAGCGCGCACGGGATCCGCGACGGGATGGAGCTCGCCCACCAGCTTTTCGTCTCCATGGGCCTGGATTCCGCGGCCCGCCTCGCCCGCCGGATGGGCGACGCCCGAAGGGCCGGGACGTGGCGGAACGCGTCCGACCGCCTGAAAAAAACGGCGTTCCGCCCCGGGCGATTCTCCCTCATCGAGAACGGCCGGCTCATCAAGAGGCGCGGCACCGACGGCCGGGTCCAGGCGGACGTTAGGCCCCTGCCTGACTCGCTCCTCCCCGTCCAGGCGCCGCTTTTCGAAAAAGGCCGCCATCTCCTCAACCCCGATACTTCGGCGGCCCTGCCGATCGCCTGGGAATTCATTGACCCGGCCACCCGCATCGCCCGCCGCACTCTCGCTTCCCTCGAATCGCTCTGGAACCAGCGCTGGACGGGCGGCGGCTACGGCCGCTACCACGTGACGTCCGAACCGGATTCCCCGGGGCCGTGGCCGTTCGCCTCGCTGTTCGTTGCCCGGGCCAACTTCGAAGCCGGGAACGGCCGGAACGTCCGCCGCGTCCTCGAATGGCTCGGCCGCCTGCCCGGGTCGAGGGCCGGCACGTGGTTCGAGTTTTACGGCCCGCGGCCCGTCCCTCCCTACCCCCAGGTCGGCATTGTCCCCTGGGTCTGGGCCGAGATGCTTTTCCTTTTCATCCACCACATCCTGGGCGTCCGGCCCTCAGAGAAAACCCTCCGGCTCCGGCCGCGGCTCCTTCGCGGCCTGAAGCTGGTCGAGGCCTCCGTGCGTCTTCGCGGCGGCCGGCTCGAGATGACCGTCAGAAAGGCGCGGCGCCGCGAAAAACCCGGCTACCGAATCGAAGGCAGATTTCATCCATATCGGAAGGCCGGAATCGAAATCCCCCTCCCCGCGGATTCCCAGATCATAAAAGTCGAGACGATCCTGCCCTGATGAGCATCTTCGCAACGTTATTGAAAGAACGGGCCTCGATGACGGCTGAGGCAATAAAAAAAAATGCACAGGGGGTGTTCCCGGAGGAGGGCGTGTGGAGGGCGGAGCGATCACAGAGTGGGATTCCTCGCTGGGGAATCCCACGCTTTTCGGAGAGGCTCCCTCCGAGTCCGCGACTTCGGGAAGGCGTGAAAAACCGCGACCTGGAGTGGAGGCCCTCTCCGAGGCCCTTAAGAACGCGCGGAGACAAGTTCTTCCACTTAGTGCGAGAGGAGATTGAAGATGGCGCGGAAAAAGATCCACCTGGTATCCAACGCCCACCTGGACCCGGTCTGGCTCTGGGAATGGGAGGAAGGCGCCGGCGAAACCCTCTCGACTTTCCGGCAGGCCGCCGAATTCTGCGAGCGCTATCGGGGCTATATCTTCTGCCACAACGAGGCCGTCCTCTACCAGTGGGTCGAGGAATACGAGCCCGCCCTCTTCAAAAGGATCCAGAGGCTCGTCCGGGCCGGGAAATGGCACATCATGGGGGGCTGGTACCTCCAGCCCGACTGCAACATGCCGAGCGGCGAATCCTTCGTCCGCCAGATCCTTCTCGGGAAAAGGTATTTCCGTGAGAAATTCGGCGTCGAGCCCAAAACGGCGGTCAACTTGGACCCTTTCGGCCACACTCGCGGCCTCGTCCAGATCCTGGCGAAGAGCGGCTACAGCGCCTATCTTTGCTGCCGGCCGAGCGATGCCTGGTGCCCTCTGCCGGGCGACGAATTCGTCTGGGTCGGCCACGACGGGTCCGAAGTCCTGGCCAACAGGGCGTCGGCCCATTATTGTTCCATCGGAGGGAAGGAGCGGGAGCGCCTCGAGGACTGGCTCGCGAAGAACCCGGGGAAGGAGCTGATCATCCATCTCTGGGGGATCGGCAACCACGGCGGCGGGCCCTCCCGGAAAGACCTCGGCGACCTCGAAAGCCTCAAGGCCGAACGGCCGGACCTCGAGATCGTCCATTCGACGCCCGACGCCTATTTCGAGGAGCTCGAGGCGAAGCGCCCCTCCCTGCCCCGATGGGAGGAAGACATCAACCCCTGGGCCGTTGGCTGCTACACGTCCATGAGCCGGGTCAAGCAGGGTCATCGCCGGCTCGAGAACGAGCTCTTCTCCGCCGAGAAGATGATCACGGCCGCCTGGTCGCAGGGGCTGATGGGCTACCCTCAGGATGAGCTGAGGAGGGTCATGGAAGACCTGGCCTTCACCGAGTTCCACGACATCCTGCCCGGCTCGGCCATCCCTGCCGGCGAGGAAGCCGCCGTGCGCCAGGTCGACCACGGCCTCGAGATCCTGGCCCGTCTCAAGGCCCGGGCCTTCTTCGCCCTGGCCTCCGGCGAGCCAAAGGCCGCTGCCGGCGAGATGCCGTTCTTCGTTTACAACCCTCACCCCTTTACGGTCAGGACCATCGTCGAGTGCGAGTACGAGCCCTGGGAGCCGAACTACGCCAAGGCCGACTTCTGGGACCCGCGACTCTCGGCGAACGGCAGGGGCCTCGCGTCCCAGGTCGAGAAGGAGGCGAGCAACCTCAGCCTCGAATGGCGGAAGAAGGTCGTCTTCGAAGCCGAGCTCGGGCCGTCCCGGATGAGCAGGTTCGATTGCCGGCTCGAACCGGTCGCCGAAAGACCGAAACCCTCCACCCGGGAGGAGGACGGGTCCATTACGGTCAGGACCCCCGACCTCACGGCCGCCGTCAACGTCAGGACGGGCCTTCTCGACCGGTTTGAGGTCAAAGGCTTCGATTATCTGAAGGAGGGGTCCTTCCGGCCTCTGGTCGTCCAGGACAACGCCGACCCATGGGGGATGAAGGTCCGGAGCTTCCGGAACCTGGCCGGAGAGCTCAGGCTGGCGACGCCCGAGGAGGCCGCGGCGTTCTCCGGGTTTGCCGGCGGCCCCGTCCCCCCGGTAAGGGTCGTCGAAGACGGCGATGTCCGGACGGTCATCGAGGCCGTCCTTTCGTTCGGGAGATCGACCGCCGTCCTCCGCTACAAGGTCCCGAAGAGGGGGACGGAGCTCGAGTGCGAGGTCCGCGTTTTCTGGGCCGAGAAGGACAGGATGCTGAAGCTCTCCTTGCCGTCACGTCTTCGGGCGCCGCGCTTTATGGGCCAGGTCGCCTTCGGCGCGGACGAGCTTCCGTCGAACGGCGACGAGGCCGTCGCCCAGAAGTGGCTGGCCCTGGTTTCGGAAAAGGACGGCGCCGCATTCACCGTCGTCAATGACTGCGTCTACGGGTCCGATTTTCGTGACGGGGAATTGCGGCTCTCGCTCCTCCGGTCGCCCGCCTACGCTGCCGATACCTGGGAGGACAAGCTCGCCGTCGCGGAGGACCGCTTTATCCCGAGGCAGGACCAGGGCGAACGCCTTTTCCATTTCTGGATCAACGGCGGGCCCTTGGACGAACGGCTCGAGGAGATCGACCGCGAGGCGCTCGTCAGGAACGAAAGGCCTTACGTCCTCCCCTTCTGCCCGGCCGGGCGGGGCAAAAAGACGAGGGCCGGGATCATCGTTGACGGGCCCGCCGTCGAGGTCACGGCTTTCAAGAAGTCCGAGGACGGGAACGACATCGTCGTCCGCCTCTTCGAGCCCACGGGAAAACCCCGGACGGCGACGCTCCGCCTTCCCGCGTCCGGCGCCAGTAAGAAGGTCCGCCTGGGCGGGTTCGAGGTGAGGACGCTCCGCTTCAGCCCGAGGTCCAAAAAATGGGCCGACGCGGACCTTGTCGAACGGAGGCTCGCCAAGAAGTGAACTCGCGCGCAAGGGTCTTCGCGGCCCTCGAAGGGCGGATCCCCGACAGGGTCCCCTACGGGGAGTTCGCCGTCGATTTCGACACCGTCGAGAAGATCATCGGCCACGAAACCTACTTGAGGGCCAAGGCCAGGTCCCAGATCGCCTTTTGGGAAGGCCGCGGTGACGAAGTCGCCGAAAGCTGGCTCAAGGACCACCTCGAGCTCCACCGCCGGCTCGAGCTCGACATCGTCACGTTCTCCATGGCGACATGGGAGATGCCGCCCGAGACCGGCGACCCGCCGCCCCGCCGCATCGACCCGGCGACCTGGGAAGACAAGCACGGCCGCATCTACAAGTCCTCGGACATCACCCATGACATCACCTGCGTCCGCGACCCGGTGAGGGACGCGAAGGTCTTCACCGCGGCCGAATTCGAGAGGGAGCCGGACCCGCCGCGGCGCGACGACCGCTCCTGGAAGATCCTGGACACGGTCATCCGGGAGCTCAAGGGCGAAAAGTTCATCTGCGGGCCGTCGGGCGGGTCGATCGGGATCGTCCTCCTCGGCGGCATGGAGCGCGGTCTTCTCGAGATCGGGGCGAACCCGGACGTCGTCCGGGCGGCGACGGCCTACCTCGTCAAACAGCAGAACCTGGCCGACGGGGTCATGATCCATCCGGACTCCGACGCCGTCCTCTGGGACGAGGACCTGGGCTACGGCAAGGGCCCCCTCATCAGCCCGCGGCTGTTCCGCGACCTCTTCCTCGAGGCCAACAAGGCCCGGGCCCGGAACGTCAAGGAAAAATTCGGGAAGAAGATCCTCAAGCACTGCTGCGGCAACGTCAACACCCTGATGGATGATTTCGTCGAGATCGGCTTCGACGCCTACCAGTCCATCCAGCCAACGGCCGGCATGGACATCTGCGCCCTCAAGAAAAGCCACGGTGACAAGATCACCCTCTGGGGCGGCGTCGCCGTCGAGAACCTGGTCGGGGGGACCACGGAGGACGTCCGGCGGGACGTCCGGCGGGCCATGGCCTGCGCCAAGCCGGGCGGCCGGTTCATCCTCGGCTCGAGCCACAGCGTCGCCGTGGGGACGAGGTACGACAACTACATGGCCATGCTGGACGAGTACCGCAAACTGTGCGAATATTGAGCCGCGAGGACGGCATGGTCAAGGCTCCCGTTTCGCTCGTCCTGGTCGGGATCGGAGGGATGGGCGCCGTTTATGTCCGGGAGCTCCTGGACGCGAAAGATACCGGGCCATTCCGGATCGCCGGCGCCGTCGACCCCGAGCCGGAGCGCTGCGCCTGGCTCGAGGAGCTTCGAGCCGCGGGGGTTCCCGTGTTCGCGACCCTCGAGGACTTCTTCAGGAACAGGACGGCCGAGCTGGCCGTCGTCTCTTCCCCCATCCAGTTCCACGCCGGCCAGACGTGTCTCGCGCTGACGAAGGGAAGCGACGTCCTTTGCGAGAAGCCCGCGGCCGGGACGATCCGGGAAGTGCGGGCGATGATCGAGGCCGAAAGGGCAGCGGACCGTTGGGTGTCCATCGGCTACCAGTGGTCGTTCAGCCCGGCGGTCCAAGAATTGAAGAAGGACATCATGGACCACCTGTTCGGCCGGCCGAAGCGCCTGAAGTGCCTCTACCTCTGGCCGCGGGACGAAAAATACTATGGGCGAACGAGCTGGGCGGGAAAAAAGCGGGACGCGGCGGGCGGCTGGGTCCTCGACAGCCCGGCCCAGAACGCCATGGCTCACGACCTCCACAACATGTTCTATGTCCTGGGGAAGGCGAAGAGCGCGGCCGCCGCGCCGGTCGAAGTCGAAGCGGAGCTCTACCGGGCCAACCCCATTGAGAATTTCGATACGGCGGCGATGCGGGCCAGGACCGGGGACGGCGCCGAGATCCTGTTCTATGCCACCCACGCCTCGCGCGAGGAGAACGGCCCCGTCTTCTCCTATGAGTTCGAAGGGGGGGTCGCCCGCTGCTCAAGCCGCACCTCGGGCATCCGGGCCGAGTTCGCGACCGGAGAGCTCAAGAGCTACGGAGTTCCCGACGCCGGAGGCATGAACAAGCTGTGGCACGCGATCCGGAGCGTGCGGACCGGGGAGCGGCCCGTCTGCGGCTTGGAAGCCGCCTCAAGCCAGACGCTCTGCGTCAACGGGATGCAAGAGTCCATGCCGGAGATCAGGGATTTTCCGGGAGGGCTTCGGCACGTGCTCGAGGAAAAGGAATCCCGGAGGATCTGGGTGGAAGGCCTGGATGACGCGCTCGCAGATTGTTATGCGGCGAACGCCCTGCCGTCCGAACTGGGCATCTCCTGGAGCGCGAAAGGCCGTCTCGTCAAATTGGGGACACAATATTCATTCCCGAAATTAGGAAATTAGTATTATGTCCCCGATATTGAAGATCGAAAAAATCGTCTATCCGGGCCGGAGGCTGGCCCTCGACCAGGGCAAGGTCGTCTTCACGGACCGGGGGCTTCCCGGGGAGACGGTGGATGTCGAGATCCTCAGGGACCGGAAGACCTTCGCCGAAGGCAGGACCAGGAGCATCCTCGAAAGATCCGCCTCCCGGGTCGAGCCGCGGTGCGGCCATTTCCTCGCCTGCTCCCCTTACCAGGACATGGACTACGAAGCTCAGCTGTCCGTCAAGAAGGCCCAGGTCGAGGAGATCATCAACCGCGAGCTGAGGCTGAGATTCGACGCCTTGACGCTGACCCCGTCGCCCGAGATCTGGGGCTACAGGAACAGGATCCGCCTCCGGATCCTCTGGGAGGACGAAAAGGCCAGGGCCTTCTACCACGAGCCCGGCGAGGAGACGGCCTTCCTTCCGGTCGACCGCTGCTATCTCGTCTCCGACCGGACGAACGACATCGTGACCGAGTTCCTCGGGTTCATCAACCGGGAAGGATGGGAGGCCGTCTCGGGTCTGGAGGTCAGAGAGAGCCGTTCCCGGGGGAGGCTTCTGGCCGTTTTCCACCTCGAGTCGGCGTCGAGGGTCGAAGAAATGGCCGGAAAGATGGCCGGGCTTCATCTCCGGTTCCCGCTTTCGGGGATCGTCGGGCTGGTGAAGGAAGGCCAGAGGGTCCGGGAGGAAACGCTCGGGGGCGTCGCCCGGCTTGAAGAGGAGGTCCGGGGGACGAGGTACAGGATCGGGGCCCGGTCGTTCTTCCAGGTCAACGTGGGGATCCTGGAGAAGGTTTTCGACGACCTGAAAGAAGCCGTTCGGGACCTCTCCGGGGCCGGGATCGCCGACCTCTACTGCGGCCTCGGGACCTTCGGACTGTTCCTGGCAGGAGACGCCAGGGAGGTCTTCGGCGTCGAGCCGGACCCGGCCAACATCTCATTCCTGAAGAAGAACATGACCATCAACAGGGCCGGGAACTTCACCGTCTGCGAGGGGACGAGCGAAGAATGGCTGCCGTCGCTCCTCGAAAGGGACATCGGCATCGTCATCCTCGACCCGCCTCGCAAGGGAGTGGATGGCGCGATGCTCCAGGATCTGGCCGCAAGCTCTGTCGCGCTTGTCCTCTATCTGTCCTGCAACCCGACGACCCTCGCCCGCGACCTGAAGACCCTGCTCACGGCCTATGAGCTCGTGAACCTGAAGGTCTACGACTTCTTCCCCCATACGCCGCACATCGAAACCCTGGCCGTCCTGAGGAGGAGGCGGGCCTAAGGCCCGCGCCAGACGAGGACGCCGGCCCGCGGAAGCGGGTTCGATCCGAAGATGATCGTCGAGCCCTATCCTCCGGGTCCGGCCGGGTCGACCTTCTCCGGGAACCGCCCGGCGAGCTGCCCGCAAGCCGCGAGGATGTCCTTGCCCTTGGACTGGCGCAGCGTGACCTGAACCTTGCGCTCCTCGAGCCAGCGCCGGAAGCGTGCGACGTCGGCCTCGGAGGGCGTCTCGAAGGCGAGGCCCGCGACGGGACTGTACGCGATCAGGTTGACCTTGGCCCGGAGCCGCCGGGCGATCCCGGCCAGCCCGTCGGCGTCGTTGAGCGAATCGTTGACGTTCCGGATGAGGATGTACTCCAGGGTGATCATCCGGCCGCCGGAACGGATGTAATCCTCGCAGGCGGCGACGAGCTTCTCCAGCGGATATCTCAGGTTGATGGGCATGACCCGGCTCCTCAGCCTGTCCGTGACGCCGTGAAGGGAGACCGAAAGGTTGACCTGGAGGTCGAGCTCCTTGAGCCGCTCGATGCCGGGAATGAAGCCCGCCGTCGAGATCGTCATCCGGCGGGCCGCGATGCCCAGCCCCTCCGGAGCGTTCATGATCCGGATCGCTCGGGCCAGGTTGTCGAAGTTGTCCAGGGGCTCTCCCATGCCCATGAAGACATAGTTGGTGATCTCGGTGCCGAGCGCCTTTTCCAGGTCAAGGAGCTGGCCGACGATCTCCGACGGGCTCAGGTTCCGCTTGAACCCGTGGAGGCCGCTGGCGCAGAAAGCGCAGGCGAACTTGCAACCGACCTGGGTGGACAGACAGACGGTCTTCCGTCCCCCCGTGGGGATGAGGACGGTTTCAACGAACCGCCCGTCCCTGAGCCGGAAGAGGAGCTTGGCCGTTCCGTCCCTGGCTTCCATCCGGGCCTCGAGATCGAGACGGCCGATCTCAAAATGCTGGGCGAGCTTCTCGCGCAGGCTCTTGGACAGGGTGGTGAATCCGGCGAAATCCGACCCGCCCTGATGGTAAAGCCAGTCGAAGATCTGGGCGGCCCGGAACGGCCTCTCCCCCATCGCCTCGAGCTCCGCCCTGAGCTCCCCGAGCGTTAGGTCGCGGATGTCCTTCATTTTTTTATTATACCGATAATCGGAGATGGGCATAACAGAATTTTCAATAAATCAGCGAACATCGGGTGGGCTTCTCAAAATTTAGAAAGGGGACGAGTGGCACGGCGTATTAAGAGGGGCTATGGTCATGGCTGAAGCGATATAAGGAAAATGCGCAGGGGGTGTTCTTTGATCTGTCCAGAAGAAAGATCCAAACTCATCCCAGATATATACCAGAAGTGCAGCTCCGAGTTGCTCCGCAGCACTTCTGCTGGTCGCTCCTCGGAATCCGCTCCCTGCCGGAGGGCGGAGCGGGCACGGGCCCCGACTCGAAGTCGGTGGTGCGAGGCCCGGAACCGAGGCGGGTTTGGCTCGCCGGGACAAACCCGCGACCCGACGGAGGGAATCCCCCGAGCTCAACCTCAAGAGAAGCGGAAGCCGTCACCGGAGCCTCACCATGACAATAATTCGGGGACGGAGTTACTTAATATTGACCATGAGCCAGAGGAGGAAGATGATGACCCCGACAAGGAGCCAGCTCCCGAAAAAGCCGAGGACGTCGGCCCGGACCGGCTTCATGAACTCCCAGCTCGAGCCCGGCCAGAGCTTCTTCCTCTCGATCTCGTCGTAATGCTCGACAGCGTGACGGAGCGTCTGCTCCTCGTCCCCGGGGGTCGGCTGGACCGGCGTGTGGATCTTGGCGAAGAAACGGTCCAGGTCCGCTTTAGGGATGGGCCTGGTCAGGGCGCTCAGCAGGAAGAGCAAGAGGAAGGGAAACAGGGCGTCGAACCCGAACCGGACGGCGTTGAGCTGGGCCTTCGAAAATCCCGAGAAATCGGCGCCGAACCAGCTCAAGACCCAGATCTCCGCTTGGAACCGGCCGATGCCGATCCGGGGCGAGTCCGGGTCCTTGGGGTCGGTCAGGGCCACCTTTTCGAAAAAGATGCCGGCCGGCGGGTTGACCTGCTGTTTCCGGATCATCTCTCCCGCCGTGGACGCCCGGCCCGCCTCGACGTCCTCGCGCAGGGCCCTGGTCGTGATGGTCAGCACCTGGGGCCTCGTCTCGCGCAGGAACGCCGGCCGGGTCCTGGCCCACTCCATCGACTGGAAAAGGTTGGGGACGACGGCATAGATGGCGAAGCAGACGAAGATCTGGACGATGACGGCCGCCTTCGTCAGCCGTCGCCAGGTGAACCCGAGCCAAATCGCCGCGCCGAAGATCGCCGGGAGCGAAATGAAATACTTGAACATGTCGAGGAGGTTGCCGATGAAGAGGGCCACCCCGACGCCCCCGACGAGCGTCACTCCGATCGCGACGCGGCCGACGTTGATGAGGTGGCGGTCCGACTTCGGCTCGACGAACGGCTGGTAGAGGTTGCGGATGAAGAGGGCCGAGGTCGACACGCTCGATCCCGCCAGGGCCGACATCTTGGCGGACAGGATCCCGGCCATCATCAGCCCGATGGCCCCGGGAAAAAGAAGGTCCATGGTCATGTGGCCCCAGATGAGGTCCGGGTCGTGGAGCTTTCCCGAATAAAGGGCGATGGCCAGGAGCCCCGTCAGGGCCCAGAAGATCATGATGAAGCGCTTGAAGAACATCCCGCCGATCATGCCGGCCCGGGCCGCCTTTTCGTTCTTGGCCGAGCCGGCCGTCTGCATGCCCGTGGCGACGGCGATGATGGAGACGAGGTTCGAAAGGACCATGGCCAGGATCGTGTACCAGGCGTATTCGCTCGTCGCGGCCGAGCCGAAGAGCCGGAACATGAAGTCGGGGACCGCGGCGTGGAGCCCGGCGAAGCCGCCGATGCGGGAGAGGGCGATGGGGATCAGCATGATGGAAAATATCGTCAGGAGGAACCCCTGGATGACGTCCGTGATCGCGGCCGCCAGGAACCCGCCCATCATCGTGTAGATGGCGACGATGACCGTGTAGATCGCGTAGATCACGACCGGGTCCGTATAGGAGATAAAGGCCTTGAGCTCTTCTTTTTTCGACCGCTCGGCCAGCTCGTCGAACCGCTTCTGCTCGTCCGCGGAAAGCCCGGCCGCTGCTCTCTGCCGGAGGACCTGGTATTCGCGGAAGAGGTCGACGCTGAGCTTCTCCTGCGTCGTGTACTTGACGGCGGGCTTGGGCGTCAGGGCCATCATCGTCTTGGCGGCGACCATGTAGCCGACGCCGTTCCCGAGAAAGGCCATGAACAGGGTGAACACGGCGAAAGCGCCGCCCAGGAACCGGCTCTTGAACCGCTCGGTGAAGAAGTCCCCGATCGTCACCAGCCGGACCCGGCGGAAAAAGCCCGTCGTGAACCAGTAGAAGGGCGTCAGGAACAGGACCAGGTACTGGATCCACATGCCGCCGATGCCCTGGCGGTAGACTTCGCGGGACACGACGATGGCCTGGTCCGCGTTGGTCGATGTCCCCAGGTTGAGGAAGAACTGGTAGAACTTCCCGAGCCGCCGGCCGGCGACGTAGAAATCCTCGGCGCTCTTGGTCTTGCGGCCGGCCCGCCGGCCGAGCCAGAGGACGATCAGGACGAAGGAGACGACGATCGCGAAATCCAGCCAGTGCAATCCGAAGATCGTCATGCCCGATCAAAAACTGCCTGAGTACTTGACCCAGAGCTCGTCGGCGAGCTTCCAATAGGCGGCGACGGCCTGCTCGGCCTGGTCGAGGCAGTATTTCGTCAGCAACGCTTTCGCCTTGTTCGGGTCTTTCTTATAGAGGGCGAGCGCTTCTTCCTCGAGCTTGGCCTGGCTCGAGAAAGCCCTGTCTTCGATGCCCTTCCAAACCTTCTCGACGTCCTTGGTCATTTCCTGCCAGCGGAAAAGGGCCAGCTTGCTCACGGTCCGATAGGCCCACCAGGCGCAGTCCCGCCGATAGGCCCGGCGGCCGTCGACTATGTAGGGCCCGGGCATCCGGTCGATGCCGATATAGAAAGGCGTGTGGGGCGTCGTCGCCGGGTTGTCGTAGCCGAGCCAGACGACCCCGCCGATGGGCCCGGGGAGCCAGTCCCTGGACTGCGTGATCTGGAGGTAGGTCGAGGCGGGCGAGCAGATCGTCCGCTCCCGTTTGATCCGGAGGAGGTCCCGGAGGTCGTTGCTCATGAAGGGGCTGGCGACGGGGCTCTTGGCGGTCTCCCCCCTCCGGTTGATGGCGATGAGGGTCCGGGTCATGTCGTACTCGGTCCCGTCGTACGCGTCGCGGAAGATCGCGACGAGGTCCCGAACCGTGACTTTTTTCTCGGGTTTGACGGAGAAGGGATAGTTCTCGGATTCGGGGTTGAGCTTCGATCCCGGGGCGAGCAGGCTCAGGACGCGCCATTCCCGGCGCCGGCTGTACAGGCTCGTCCGCGATTCCGGGGCGAAGGCGTAGCAGAACTCGAAAGGCAGCCCGCTTCCCTTTGACCAGAAGCCCATCTCCTCGGCCAGGGAGAGGACGTTCGCCGAGGCCAGGAAGCGCTCTTTGTCGGTGAGGTCGAGCGTCCGGATGCGGCTGGCATTGGCCGAGACGCCGATCTCGTCGTCCGGGACCCTCTGGGCCGCCCAGACCGCTCCCTTTTTCCCCTTGCCCGGGCCGAAGATCTCGAACTGCCAGACCTCCCGGGGATCGGCGAAGGTGAAGCACTCGCCCCAATCGTCGTAGCCATAGAATGCGGTGAGCTCATCAGCGACGCGGATGGCCTCCCGGGCCGTCTTCGCCCGCTCGAGGCAGAGCCGGAAGAGCTCGGGGGCGTCGATCATCCCCGCCTGGCTGACGAGCTCGCGGCGGCCGCCGATCGTCGTCTCGCCGATCGCCAGCTGGTGCTCGTTCATGATGGGATAGGCGGCGTTGAGAAAGGCGTACGTTTCCGGGACCTGGGGGATCTCGCCAGCTTCCAGGCGCTCGGGGTCGTCGGGGCCCTTGGCCAGCTTGGGCTCAAGATAGAGCTTGGCCGTTTCGCCCGGCCGATGCTTCCGGTTGGGGACGATCGATATCCAGGTCCGGTCGGACCCGGAATCGCAGGAATGGGAAGTCATGGTCGAGCCGTCGGCCGAGGCTAGACGGCCGACCAGGATGCTCGTGCACGAATCGAATTCCTGTCGCGGCGCCGGTTTCGTGCCTTTTTCGGCCGTCAAGGGAAGGAAAGCCAGTGACAAGGCGGCCAGGCCGATGGCCAGAAAGGACAGGGATCGGGTTCTCTTCATGGGAGCGCTCCTCGTTCGTTCCCGTTTATAACACGCGGAACTTCCGGGGTCAAACCCGCACAATATTTGACCCCCTGCCTGATCTCTGCTATAAATGGCGCTCGACGCGAGATCGCAGAAACCCGGCTGGCAAGCCCTTCAGGAGTTATCACCCTTGACGTCCTTCTTCAATTCGCTCAGCGGCTTCCGCTCCCAGGGCGAGGTCCTGGCCATCGGCTCGGGGATCATATGGGCCGTGGCCGTCATCCTCTACAAGATCAGCGGCCGGACCGTCCACCCCCTCGGGCTCAACCTCTTCAAGAACATCGTGGCCATCGGCTTCACGGTCCCCACCATGCTCATCCTCGGACTGCCCCTGTTCCCGGCCGTCGCGCCGAAATCGGTCGGGCTTCTCCTCCTGAGCGGCTTCCTGGGGATCGCCGTCTCCGACACCTTCTTTTTTTACAGCCTCAACAAGCTCGGGGCCAGCCTCGTGGCCATCGTCGACTGCTTCTACAGCCCCTTCGTCATCGGGCTGTCCTTCCTCCTCCTGGGGGAGCGCATGGCGGCCTGGCAATTCGTCGGCGTCGCCCTCATCATCTCGGCCGTCCTGGCCGCCTCCCGCTCCAATTCCGGCGAGCCGGTCACGCGGAAAAACCTCATCCTCGGCCTGATCTTCGGGGTGCTGGCCATGTTTTTCGTGGCCGTCGGGATCGTCATCGTCAAGCCCGTCCTGGTGACGGAATCGGTGGTCTGGGCGACCCTGGTCAGGCTCGTCGGCGGCACGGTCCCCCTCGGGCTCGTCATCCCGCTGCTTCCCGGACGAAAAGCCATCCTCAGGCCCCTGCTCGAGCGGGCCAACTGGAAGGCCATGGTCCCGGCCGCGTTCTTCGGCTCCTACCTGTCCCTCATTCTCTGGATGGGAGGCATGAAGTACGCCAAGGTCTCCGTCGCCGCGGCCCTCAACCAGCTGAACACGATCTTTATCGTCGTCCTCGCCGCCCTGTTCCTGAAAGAGCGCCTGAGCGGGTGGAAGGTCGCGGCCGTCATCCTGGCCTTCGTCGGGGCCTACCTCGCCGCGACCCCTTTCTGATCCGACGGGATTACTGAGCCGCCAGCTTCACATCGATCCAGAAGGAATGGAGTCTGGTCCGGGGATCGCGGTGATATTCGCCGCCGGCCCGCAAACCTCTTGAACTATCCATATCGTCCGCATGAAGCTCCATCCCGGCATCTTGATTCACCATGCCGCCGCGGGCGGCCTGGTCCGCCATCATGTTTTTCATGACCTCCTGGGTCAGGCCGCCCCATTCGAAGCCGAGCTTGACGGTTTTGCCGGGCTCGGCACCGATGCCGCCGGGCTGGTTTGTCCGGCTGAGGGGGATCCGGAGCTCATAGATGGGGGCCCGGCCCTGGAACTTCGCGCTGAAAAGCGGGGGGTCGGTCTGCACGGACGGGTCGGACGGCGCCGCCACCTTTTTCGCGTTGATGACATCGGCCTCGAAAAGTGTGTATTCGTTCTGCTTCCGGATCTCGGCTTTCCGCGTATCGGTCAAAGCCTCTCCCTTTTTCTCCATGTACGCGATCAAGGTGTCGGCCGTGACGCGTTTCTTCGCGAAGTGGATGCCGAGGTCCGAGCTTTTCTTGCCCTCGGTATTGAAGAAGACCTTCAAGCCCGTGAACTCGATCGTCGACGGGGACATCGGATCGCTGAAGCGAAAGATGATATAGAGGTTCTTTCCGTCATTCTTCAGCGCGTACTGCGCCTTCGACCCGCCGTCGGTCAGGAACGTCGCATCCTGCCAGTCCTGATCAAGGCCGTCGATCTTAACGGGAGCGGCCGCCCACTGGCTCTCGACGACCGTGTCCTTGGAGAAGCCGGGGACGGCGAGCACCGTCGCCGCTCCCAGGACCAGGGAGAAAAGGGTCCATTTTTTTGTCACGCGACCTCCTCGGGCCCTGACGGCCCTCATCTAGAAATTCATAGTCTTCAGCGTCAATTAGTTTAGACGTTCAGCCGACGATATTATTCCATATTATTCCATGTTTCAAAAACCGCCGCCACATTCTCCGGCCTGGCGCCGATCCCGAACTCGCACTGGGCGATGACGCCCCCGCTCCGCGAAAGGGCCGCCTTCGCGGTCCTGACGGCTGCGGCGACGGCCGCCGGCGTGCCGTAGGGCAGGAGATGCTGGCGGTCGACCTCCCCCCAGAACGTGATCCGGCCGCCGAACCGGCGGCCCAGCTCCGCGACATCCATGCAGAAGATCTGGGAGTTGACGGCGTCCACGCCGATCTCGATAAGGTCGGGAAAGATATCCGTGATATATCCGTCGCTGTGCATGAAAGCGTACTTGCCGTTCCGGTGGGCGATGTCGGCGTAATCCCGGTAGAGCGGTTTGAAGACCTCGCGCCAGAGGGCGGGCGAGATGAGGAGGGACTTCTGGCTTCCCCAATCGTCGGCGAAGAAAAGGGCGTCCACCTCGGTCGAGGCCCAGAGCTCGAGCTCCTCCTTGAAGAAGGCGTGGATGCGGTCGATGAGGACGAAGAGCTCGTCCGGCCGCTCGGCGAGGTCGGCGTAGAGGTTCTCGGGGCCGCGGATGAACTGGAGGAGCTCGAAGGGCCGGACGAGGGGCTGGGAGTAGATGAAAGCGTCGCTCGTCCGGCAGAAATCGTCGACCTTTGCGGCGTCAACGCTCAGACGCTCCACGGGGAGCCGGACGATGTCCAGGTCTCTCCAGTCTTTGAGGAGCGGCTCCTTGACCTCCCCGATGACCCCCTCCTGCCGGCTCTCGAACCGGCAGCCCCATTCGTCGACGTAAAGCCCGGGAGAATACTCGTCCCCGGATGTCTTCAGCGGCTTTTTCAGGAGGGGGGGGCACCTGAGGATGTCGTCCGGGTACGTTAGCTGAATGGCCGCGAGCTCGCGGGGGTAGTTCCGTTCCGCCCACGGCAGGAGCCAGAGCTGGCGCGGGGTCCGGGGCGGGGACTGGAGTTCGAGCGCGCTGACGACGAGCTCTCGTGAAGTCAGGCTCATGAAAGGACCGTCCGGAGGCCGGAGGAGGCCGGACCGCGGGTTCTCAGACCCCCAGCAGCTTCCCGACCGCCTCGACGGCGCTGGCGGCATCGGGCGCGAAGCCCTGGGCCCGGATCTGGTTCGCGTACTCCCTCGTCACCGGGGCGCCACCGATGATGACCGGGATCTTGAGGCCCGAGCCCTCGAGCGCCTCCACGATGTTCTTCATCTGGACCATGGTCGTCGTGAGAAGAGCGGAGCAGGCGACGATGCTCGCGCCGCTCGACCGGGCGGCATCGACGAACTTCTCCGGGGAGACGTCGATGCCCATGTCCACGATCTTGTAGCCGTTGCCGCGGAGCATCATGGCCACGAGGTTCTTGCCGATATCGTGCAGGTCGCCCTTCACCGTCCCGATGACGACCACGCCCTTGGGCTGGACCTTGTCCTTGATCAGGAAAGGCTCGAGCTTGGCCAGCCCGGCATTCATGGCCCGGGCGGCGACGAGGACCTCGGGGATGAACACTTCGTTATTCTTGAACAATTCGCCGAGGCGCTCCATCCCCGGGATCAGGCCTTCATTCAGGATCTTGGCGGCGGCGAGTCCGGCGCCGAGCGCCTGGTCGACCAGCGACTCGACCTCGGCCTTTTTTCCCGCGATCAGAGCTTCCTGCATCTCTTTGAACATCTCGTCTCTCCTTGGACGCTCCGGAGTTTTTCCTATCTCACAACAAATGCCCGCCGTTGTCAAGAATCCAGGACGTCGAAATCATGTTCTGGCGTTCCTGAGGTCACAATAAGAAATAAGTGAGATGGGTAGCCCGGTGCCAGTCAGCCTATAAGAGGGTCCAAGTGGATGGCCGGACCGTGGTAAAGCGGTTTAGTCTTCCCGAAGTGTTGCTATGAGAATAGGCAGACGCGGGGGGATGTCCCGGAGAAAACATTGAGCGCGACGCGGGCACGGCTGGAAAAAAGGGACAGTCTCAGGATCAACACGCAGAGACTCGTTTCAGATATTTATCAGAAGCGCAGCTCCGAGCCGCTCCGCTACACTTCTGCTGGTCGCTCCTCAGAATCCGCCCCGCTAAGAAGCGGGACTGTCCGCATCCGGACAGATATGGTAAGAGGCGGGACGGCTCCCTGCCGGAGGGACTCCCTCCGAGTCCGCGACCTCGATAGAAACGATTCGGGAACGGCGTGAAGAACTACGATCTGGAGTGGATGCCATCCCCGAGGCCCGAAAGAGGGGCGAGCCGGGATATAGCCAACGGCGGCGGGATTCTGATATGATGAGGACACGGACAAGGGAGGCCCGATGAAACCCTTCAAGGTCGGGATCGACAGTTACAGCCTCAAGCCCCTCGGCCTCTCCCCCTTCGAGCTCCTCGAGTGGGCCCTCATCAACGAAGCCGACGGTGTCCAGTTCTCCGAGACAAACCTCCCTCCCTCGGCGGCGCCGGACAAGGCCCTGCTCGAGGACCTCCGGAGCTACGCCGCAGAAAACGGGCTCTACATCGAGTGGGGCGGAGGCGAGCACATCCCCCTGGACCTGGCCACGGGGAAAAAGAAGGACATCCTCGCCGTCAACAAGAAGGCGGCGGCCGAGGCCGGCCTTCTCGGCGTGGACACCGTCCGTTCCTGTTCGGGGGGCCTGATGCGCTGGAAAAAGGACTCCCCGACGACCGATGAGCTCCTCCGGCTCACGGCAGCAACCCTCCGGGAAGAGAAGCCGATGCTCCGTGAATTCGGCGTCATCCTGGCCATCGAGACCCATTTCGAGTTCACGTCGTCCGAGCTGCTGAGGCTCTTCGACATGTGCGGGGCCGCCCCCGGCGAATGCCTCGGCGTCTGCCTCGACACGATGAACCTCCTGACCATGCTCGAGAACCCCGTCTCCGCCACGGAGCGGCTCCTCCCCTGGGTCGTGACGACCCACGTCAAGGACGGCGGGCTGCTGCTCACCGAGGACGGGCTCGTCTCTTTCACGGCCGAGGCCGGGACCGGGGTCGTGGACCTGGCCGCCATCTTCGAAAAGCTCTCCGCAAACCCGAGGAGGCTCAACCTGTCGATCGAAGACCACGGAGGCGACACTCTCATCCCCATCTTCGACCCGGACTTCCTGGCCCGATTCCCGGACCTCACCGTCGCCGAGCTCGCGAAGCTCCTCGGCCTCGCCGCGGCGACCCGGGCCCTGAAGGAGAAGGGGAAGGTCGCCGTCCTCGACCGGGACCGCTGGCCCGAGAGATGCGAGCGCCGGGTGAAGAGCGGCCTGAGGGCCGTCCGGAAGATCGTCGAAGAAAGAACGGAATGATCCCCATGGCCGTCCACGAAAAATTCTCCTTCCGCACGCCGGATGAACTCCGGGGGAAGATCGAGGCCCTCGGCCTGGCCGTCCCGTTCTCGGACGATAGCTCCGTCCTCCTCGAGCCGGGCACGGTCGCCGGCCGGCGCATCACCAACCTTCTGGCCGTCCTGCCGATGGAGGGAGCGGACGCGGCCCCGGACGGAGGCCCGTCCGAGTGGACCGCCCGCCGGTACGGAAGATATGCGGCCGGCGGGAGCGGGATCATCTGGTTCGAGGCGACGGCCGTCCGCAGGGACGGGCGGTCCAATCCCCGCCAGCTCATGCTGACGGACGGGACGGAGGACGCCTTCAAGAAGCTCGTGGCCGGGACCAGGGACGCGGCGGCCAGGGCCTTCGGCCCGGACCACCAGCCGCTCCTCGTCCTCCAGGTCACCCATTCCGGCCGCTTCGCCAAGCCCGAAGGGAAACCCGAGCCGCTCATCGTCCACAGGAGCCCTTTCCTCGACCCCCTTCACGGGCTCCCGGCCGACCATCCCCTTCTCACCGACGAGGCTCTCAGCGAGATCCAGGACGATTTCGTCAACGCCGCCGACCTCGCCGCTTCGGCCGGGTTCGACGGCGTGGACATCAAGGCCTGCCACGGCTACCTTGTCGCCGAGCTCCTGGCCTCGTTCACCCGGACCGGGAGCCGCTACGGCGGCCCCTTCGAGAACAGGGCCCGCTTTCTCCTCGAGACCGTCCGCCGCATCCGGCAGGAAGTGCCCCGCCTCCTCGTGACGAGCCGGCTGAGCGCCACCGACATGATCCCCTTCCCCTACGGGTTCGGCATGGACCCGAACAAGCGCAAAACGCCCAACCTCAAGGAAGCTAGGGAGCTCGTTTCGCTGCTCGCGAAAGAAGGGGTCAGGTTCCTGGCCCTGTCCATGGGAGTGCCCGCCTGGAAAGCCCATCATGGCCGGCCTTTCGACAAACCCGTCCCCGGCGGAAGTCTCCCCGACGAGCATCCGCTCGAGGGCGTCGCGAGGCACCTCCATTTCGCCGCGGACATCCAGCGGAGCTTTCCGGGAACGGCCATTGTCGGCTCCGGCTACTCCTGGCTGCGGCAATTCTTCCCGAATGTCGGCGCAGCCATGGTCCGGTCGGGAAAGAGCACCGTCATCGGCTTGGGCCGGGGTGCCCTCGCCTATCCCGATTTCCCGAAAGATCTCATGGGCAAGGGCCGCCTCAGCCCGAGAAAAGCGTGCACGACGTGCTCGCTCTGTTCCGATCTCCTCAGGCAACAGAAGAGGGTCGGCTGCGTCTTGAGGGACCCGGAGTACCGGAGCGCTCGATGAAGGTGACCCGGACGGGGGTCGGCGGGACATCGCTTCCGGTCTACTCCCTGAACACCATCGTCATCGGCAGCGGGGCGGCCGGGCTCAATGCCGCCGTCCGTCTTCACGGGGAAGGCCAGCGCGACGTCGCCATCGTCACGGACCGTTTCGGAGGCGGGACGTCCCGCAATTCCGGCTCGGACAAGCAGACCTATTACAAGCTCTCGCTCGCCGGCGACCGGCCCGACTCGCCGTCCGAAATGGCCCGGGACCTCGCGGCCGGCGGCTCGATGCACGGGGACATCGCCCTGTGCGAAGCCCTCAATTCCGCCGAAGCCTTTTTCCACCTGGCCGGCCTCGGCGTTCCCTTCCCCCAGGATAAGTACGGGGCCTATGTCGGCTACAAGACCGACAACGATCCCCGGCAGCGGGCCACTTCTGCGGGCCCCCTCACGTCCCGCCTGATGTTTGAAGCCCTGGCCGGGGAGGTCCGCCGAAGGAAGATCCCGGTCTTCGACGGCTATAACGTTGTATCCCTGATCACTTCGGGCCGGGGCGGGCGGAAAAAGGTCATCGGGGCGGTCGCCCTGGACAGGAAAAACGCGAAGTCGAAGGGCCTGGGTTTCGTCCTCTTCAACGCCGTCAACATCATCCTGGCCACGGGCGGACCCGGCGGGATGTACAAAGCCTCCGTCTATCCCGAAGGTCAGACGGGCTCTCACGGTCTGGCCTTCAAGGCCGGGGCCGTCGCCCACAACCTCACGGAATCCCAGTTCGGGATCGCCTCGGTCAAGCTCCGCTGGAACCTGTCCGGGGCCTACCAGCAGGCCATCCCCAGGTATTTCTCGGCGGATGAAGGCGGCGGCGACGAACGGGAATTCTTGAACGATCATTTCCCCGATATGGGGGCGCTTGCCACGGCCATATTCTTAAAAGGATACGAGTGGCCCTTCGATCCAGGAAAAGTGTCCGATCACGGCTCATCGCTGATCGACCTCCTCGTCTACGAGGAAACGGTTCTCAAGGGGCGGCGTGTTTTCATGGACTACCGCCGCGATCCCGGCGGGGCCGGAAAGCTCTCCGAGTTCCATCCCGGCCTCCTCGGCCCTGAGGCGCGCGCCTATCTCGAAAGATCGGGCGCGCAGCTTCCGACGCCCATCGCCCGGCTCCGCAGGATGAACCGGCCCGCGGTCGAGCTCTTCAAGGCCCGCGGCATCGACCTCGGCCGGGAGCCTCTCGAGATCGCCGTCTGCGCCCAGCACAACAACGGCGGCTTCAAGGGGACGATCTGGTGGGAATCCAATGTCCGGCACCTCTTCCCGGTGGGCGAAGTGAACGGGACCCACGGCGTCCGCCGCCCGGGCGGTTCGGCCCTGAACTCGGGCCAGGTCGGGAGCATGAGGGCCGCCCGATTCATCGCCAAAAGGTACGCGGGCGGGCCACCCTCGCCGCCGGAGTTCGCCAGGCTGTCGGCGTCCCAGATCTCGGAGACGATCGAACTCGCCCGCGGATGGATCGGAAAGCCGGCCGGGGACCGGACGCTCCTCGCGAAGGCCGTCGCCGAGATCCGGGAACGGATGTCGGCCTGCGGGGCCCACATCAGGAACCCCGCCGATGTGGCCAGGGAAGCCCCGCGGGCCTGGGAGCTCCTCAGGCGCCTCCGCCGGGATCTGAGGATCGGGTCTCCCCGTTTACTTCCCGAGGCCTTCAAAGCGCTGGACCTGGCCCTGACCCATGCCGTCTATCTCGAGGCCATCCGGGAATATCTCGAGCGCGGCGGGAAAAGCCGGGGCTCTTACATCGTTCCGGACGGCGGCAGGCGCATCCCCGGCCCCGGGCTGGACGGGCGATGGGCCTTCACGCTCGCGTCGCCGGACGATTTCGCGAGCCGGAAGATCCTGGAGATCAGCCTGGACCGGAAGGGGATCGTAAAAAAGAGGTGGGTCGAAGTCCGGCCTATCCCTTCCGAAGACAGCTGGTTCGAGAACGTCTGGAACGATTTTCTCAGGGACAGGATCGTCCGGGAGGAGGACTGACCGTGGCCAAAAGGAGATCCGCAAAGAGGCCCATCGCTCTTGTCACGGGGGCCGGGCAGGGGATCGGAAGGGGCATCGTCATCGAGCTCGCCCGGAAGGGCTTCGACATCGCCGGCCTCGACATCCTCTTCGACCCGAGGAAGAAAGCAAAGGGGCTGTTCGAGGTCAAGGCCAGGGTCGAGCGGCTGGGCCGGCGGTTCCTCCCCGTCCGCTGCGACATCGCCTCGCTCCCGGACCATGACCGCGCCATCGAAGCCTTGCTGGCGAAGTTCGGCCGGGTCGATGTCCTCGTCAACAACGCCGGCGTCGCGCCGGAAAAGCGGCTCGATATCCTGGAAACGACGCCCGGGAGCTTCGACCGGGTGATGGGCGTCAACGCCCGGGGGGCCTTTTTCCTGACCCAAAACGTGGCGAAAAGGATGGTCGCCCGGGCGGGCGGCGGGGGCCCGGTCAAGCCATCGATCATCTTCATCACCTCCATCAGCGCGGCCGTCTCGTCCCCTTCCCGGGCCGAATACTGTCTCTCCAAAGCGGCGTTGAGCATGGCCGCGACGCTCTTCGCCCACGCTCTCGCCCCGCATGGGATCACCGTCTACGAGGTCCGGCCGGGCATCATCGCCACGGACATGACCGCGCCGGTCAAGGCCAGGTACGACCGGCTGATCGCCGGCGGGCTCGTCCCCCAGGGCCGCTGGGGCCTTCCCCAAGACGTGGGCCGGGCCGTCGCCGCGCTGGCCTGCGGCGCATTCGGTTTCTCGACCGGGGCGGTCATCGAGGTCAGCGGCGGGATGAACCTCCGCAGGCTCTAGGGCGCCGCCCATTCGATGTCACCCGGTTGTCGTCGAGGCCGGCCGGCAATTTAGGGATTGAGTTGTCTGTCACCGAAATATCTGCTATCCTGGCGGGAGACGGAGGGAACAATGGCCGGATCACGAAGGACACAAAGCCGCATCTTCTGGGGTTTCGTCTTCATCATCGTCGGCATCCTGGTCCTGCTCGACCAAATGGGCCGGGTCGATATCGGTTACCTCATCAGCCGCTACTGGCCGGCGATCTTCATCCTCATCGGCGTCTCGATCCTCATCGCCAATGACTTCAAGAGCATGGGCGCCGGACTCTTTTTCATCCTCTTCGGGGCCTTCTTCCTCCTGATGGAGATGAGGATCTTCAACCACACCGTCTGGCACTATTTCTGGCCGATCGTGATCATCTCGGTCGGGATATGGATCCTTATCAAACCGGCCCGGGCGGCGGATAAAAAAAAAATCCCTGAGTTGACCGTCGACGAGCTCCGGATCTCCCAGGTCTTCTCGGGCACATCGCGCCGCATCGAGACCCAGAACTTCAAGGGAGGCTCGGTCGAAGTCGTGTTCGGCTCGGCCGAGATCGACCTCTCCGGGGCCGGGCTCGAAGGTGGGAAGGCCACGCTGTCCCTGTCGGTTGTCTTCGGCAGCATCGAGCTCAGGGTGCGCCCGGAATGGCAGGTCGTCGTCGAAGGGAATCCGGTCCTCGGCTCGATCGAGCAGAAAAGAGTTCAGCCTGCGGACGCCGAGAAAAAGGGGGCCCTTCTCATCGCCGCCTCCGTCGTCATCGGCTCCATCCGCATCACGGGCTGACCCCGGACAAGGAAGGAACCGATGAAGAAATCCCTCTTCTGGATCTTCGCCGTTCTGATCACCCTGACGTCGGCCGTCTATCAGAGGATGACGGGCCCAACCCATCCGATGAGGGTCAAGGCCGTCATCGACGGCTCGACGATCCACTTCCGCCTCCCCCGGAGCGGCGAGAGCACGACGAAACCGGCGATCACGCTGCGGATCCCGGCACCCGCGGACGGCTACCTCGAATACCAGCGTTTCAAGACGGCCGACCCTTGGACGCGGGAGCCGCTTGTCCGCAAGGATGCGGATCTCGTCGGCTTCCTACCCCAACAGCCGGCCGCGGGGAAACTGGCCTACAGGCTCCATCTCGTCTCCGGCGGAAAGGACGTGCTGGTCGGCGGGGACGCGCCCATCATTATTCGCTTCAAGGACCCCGTTCCCATCTGGCTGCTCATCATTCATGTCGCCGTGATGTTCAGCGGAATGCTGGCCTCGACGGCGGCCGGCCTCGCGGCCCTGGACCGGAAGCGCAGCCCTCGGCGTTTCGCCCTCTGGGCGTTGGCATTGATCTTCCTCGGCGGCTTCATCCTCGGTCCCCTGGTCCAGAAATTCGCGTTCGGCATTTTCTGGAGCGGCTTTCCCATGGGGATGGACCTGACGGACACCAAGACTCTGGTCATCTTCCTCTTCTGGGTTGCGGCCGTCATCGCCGGCCGAAAGGGGAAGCCGGCCCGGGTTCCTGTCCTCGCCGCCTCGATCGTGACCCTCGTCGTTTACCTCATCCCCCACAGCCTGTTGGGGTCGGAGCTCAAGTACGCGAAAATGAATTAGAGAGTGGAAAAATGAAGAAAACCGCTTTTGCCCTTTGCGCGGCCCTGGCGCTCTCAGGCCTGGCGGCCGCGCTGTCCCTAGCCCAAGGGCAATCCGCCAGGGACGTCCCTGCCAATGTCCTGGAGATCATCAAGAAGCACTGCGCCGGGTGCCACTGGGGAAAGAGCCCTTCCAAGGGGCTGAATCTCGAACCCGGAAAGATCCAGGCGGCGATCAACGCTCCCAGCCAGGAATTGCCGGCCTTGAGGATCATCGACACGGCCGATCCCGGGGCGAGCTACCTCCTGAAAAAAGTCCAAGGGGGAAGCGGCATCAAGGGAAGCCGGATGCCTCGCATGGGGAAAAAATTGCCGTCAGCGGACATCGAGATCCTCAAGGCCTGGTTGACGAGCCTGAAGAATAAGTAACCCTCGCTTCTTCTGGCTTTTATTCTTCCGGTCGGGAGCCTGGGCTCAAAGGTCTTTCTTGGTTTTATCCTTTTCAGGCAGCTGGAACCGGACCGTCACGGTGAAGACGACCGGCTTCGCCACCCCGTTGATGACCAGCGGCTCGTAAACCCACTGCCTGACCGCGTCGAGGGCGGCCTGGTTGAGAAGGGGGATCGACCTCAGGATCATGACGTCCTGGACGTGACCCGTGGCGTCGGTCTTTGCGGATAGAATGACGACGCCTTCCACTTTAGCCTGCCGGGCGATCTCCGGGTAAACGGGGTCGACGACCTTGATGAGCTTCGGAGGCGGGATTGCGCCTTCGGCTTTGACGGCCCCCTGAGCGAACCTCTCGAGGTCCTTCTCCTTGTTCCCTGTCTTCAGCATGAACCGTACGGTCACAGTGAAAACAACTTTCTGAGGCTTCCCGTTGATGATCGCGGGTTCATATTTCCACTGCTTGACGGCGTCGATCGCCGCCTGCTCGAGCAGGGGGATCGACCGCAGGATCCTCGCGTCCTCCACGTTCCCTTTCTCGTCGGTCCGGGCCTCCACGATGACCACGCCTTCGACCTGGGCCTGACGGGCTATTTCCGGATAGACCGGCTCAACAGCCTTGATGAGCCGGGGCGGCTTGATATCCCCGATGGCCCTCACCGCGCCTTTTTCAAACTCCTCGCGCTCCTGCATTGCCTTCGCCTTGGCCGCCGGAGAAACCTCGGTCACTCCGCCTTCGACCCCGCCTAGGACACCGCCCTCGACTCCCCCGACGATTCCGCCTTCAACACCGCCCTCAACGCCGCCGCTGACGCCCGTCCCTTCGTCGGCCGGGACGAACCGGATGGTCGTCGAGAAGACGACTGGGCGCGGCTTGCCGTTGACGAGCATCGGCTCGTAAACCCATTGCTTGACGGCATCGAGGGCGGCCTGGTCCAAGCCCGGAATGGATTTGAGGATCTTGACATTAACGACACGGCCGTTGACGTCGACCGCGGCTTCAACGACGACAATCCCGGAAATTCCCGCTTTCTTGGCTTCTACGGGATAGACCGGCTCCACCATCTTGACGAGCTTGGGCGGCTTGACATCCGGAGCGGGTTCCTTGCTTGCGAGACCGCCGACGACTCCGCCGGCTACGCCGCCTTTGGCGCCCCCTTCGTCAGGCTCCTCTGCATACATTTTCGTCTGTTGTAGAGAAATGAAATAGGGCCTCCCCTGACTGTCTTCAAAACCGAAGACCGTGACGTTTTTCAAGCTTGAGACGGTGAATTCGGTGTCGAGAAGACTGGCTATTTTCGCCACGAAAACGGGGCTCCCGGCTTCCTTGATTTTCTCCTTGGCTTCAGCCTTTTGCTGCTCAAGGACTTCGATCCCGAAGGACTGGGTGCCGATGGCCTTCTCCTTGGTAATGAAATCACTTCCCCTGACCTGGATCGAATATTCCCTGCCGTCCAAGCGGAAGACGAAGGTGACCTTGGGGGGCATACCCGCTTTCCAGTTCAGGCCTCCTTCCGTCAGCAGCTTGACATCCTTGAGATTGAAGATCCGCTTGATCTGCGTCTCTTCTTTGGTCAACTCTTCATCGGACCGGAAATTTGCCGAGAACGTATACTTGAGAAACGTCGAGGTCACCACTGAAGGCACCGCCGCAAGACCTTCCTTCTCTCCCTCGAGCACCCTGAGCTTCATCTCCCATTCGACAACCTTGCAGGCGGCTTCCTGGGCAAGGGCAGGTGCAGGGCCTCCTGTTTGATCGTGCTGGAACTCATAGAATCCGGGTTCTTCCATAGCTCCGGGCATCATAAAAACCCGGCTCCCAGGTTTCAGGTGAGTTAAGCCGCGCGACGATACTACAGCCCCTGCCGTCGGACACCAAAGGCATGTCAAAGCCAACGCTAAGAGCAGGATCGACGTTCTTTTCATTATTGCATCTCTCCTTTCGTCTTATGGAGTCCTCCCAGCCCAGACGATGATCATGTCAGATCCCGCGGGCTGATAAATATAGGCCTGGGCGGGCGCCCCGCCCACGTTGATATAGTTGATCTCGAAGCGGCCTGCAGGCCGGGCATAATCGGCCCGCACGGCCACCGTCTGGACGCCGCGGAGAAGCCACAAGCTCGCGGCAGCAAGAACCAGAAACGTGGCTGCGCCGGCGGCCCACTCCCAGCGAAGCCAAGCCGGCTTTTTCTCCGGGACGGCCGTATCCTGGCCGGTCCTGCGCTCGATCCGCTTCCACAGCTCTTCCCCCGCCCGCACTTCCCCGGACTTGACGAAAAGGGCTTCGGCCTCCGTCCGGCTGACGAGCCGGGCCTGACAATGCCCGCATCTTTCTATGTGGCTCCGGATGAGAAAATTCCGAAGAAGCCGGGATGGGACCATGGCATAAAGGGCGTCAATAATTTTGCAGGACACCATTCTTGTTCTCCAGAAACGTTTTTATTTTCCGGCGGGCGTTGTAGAGGGTGACCCTGGCCGTGCTGGCTGTGCAACCAAGGACGTCGGAGATGTCCCGGGCCGTGTACCCCTCGTTCGCCCACAGGCAGAGAGCTGTCCGTTCTTTCGCTGAAAGCCCCCTTAAGAAGCGGGCCGGAAGCGGCTCGGGGCCGCCGGGATCCGGGCCGGGATTATTCGCCATGACCGCGGGTTCATGCGTCGCCCGGATCGCGAACTCCGAAAAACGGCGCTTTTTCTTGATCATGTCCAGCGATCTCCTGTAGACGATGGTCAGGAGCCAGGTCTTGAAGCTTCTCCCGGGATCGTAGCGCCCGAGGTTGTTGAAGACGCTGATGAAGGTTTCCTGGAAGACATCTTCGGCGTCCTCCTTGTTCCCCAGGACATTGAGCGCCACGGCCAGCACCAAGGGTCCGTAGGCCTCGACCATCTCCTGATAGGAGCCGGCCGCTCCCTTCAAGCAGCCCGCGATGATCTCTCTCTCATCCATGGAGCCGTGGAGCCCCTTTCCCGTTAGAGAATACGCCGGACGGATGCAATCCGTTTAAGGTTGCGGACTCGGAGAGAGTCCCTCCGGCAGGGAGCCGTCCCGCCTCTTACCATATCTGTCCGGATGCGGACAGTCCCGCTTCTTAGCGGGGCGGATTCTGAGGAGCGACCAGCAGAAGCGTGGCGGAGCGGCTCGGAGCGGCACTTCTGATAAATATCTGAAACGAGTCTCTGTATATTGTTCCAGGGACTGTGCCTCTTTTCCATCCGTGCCCGCGTCGTCGCTCAATGTTTTCTCCGGGACATCCCCCCTGCGTCCGCACATTTTTGACGAGAATTCATAGTTATTTGATGGTCCGGAGCAATTCCTCGGTCTTTTGCTTAAGGGCGGGGTGGGCGGCGGATTTCGCGGCCGGCGCGACGGCCTTGTCCTTGAGCCCGGCGTTGATGTAGGCGGCCGCAGCGTCGTAATAGGCCGTGGCGCCCGTCAGCCGGACGCGGTCGAGCTGGAGCTCACGCTTGCGGAGAAGCCGGGCCTTCCTCTCCCCGGAAAGGGCCGACCCTCTGATCTCCTCGACCTTGGCCTTGAGCACGGTTTCGGCTGACTCAAAGGCCCGGCCCGCTTTCTCGTAATAGGAGCCGGACTCTTCCCAGCGGTCCTTCCGGCCCGCGACCGTGCCCAGCCCAAAGAGGGATTCCGAGTTGGCCGCGTTATATTTCAGCGACTCGAGGAAATCCTTCTCCGCCCGGTCGAGCTCGCCCGTCTCCAGGGAGATCGTCCCGGACAGGCCAAAAACCTCGGAATTGGTCGGCAACCTCCCCTTCGCCTCATCGATATGGCGGAGGGCCTCGGCATCCCGCTTGAGCTCGTGAAGATTCCAGGCGAGCCAGTAGTGGGCCTCGCCGAGGAGCCAGTAGCCGAGCTCGAGCATCCGGTCGAGGGACCGGATGGCGTCTTCGTATCTCCCGAGATAGCTCAGGCAGATGGCCTTGCCGAGAAGCGCGTCCCGATATTCGGGCGAGACCTGGAGGGCCAGGTCGTAAAACCCGAGGCTCTTATCGAACTCCTCGGTCGCGAAATAGATGCCGCCGAGCAGGATCCGCGTCTGCGGCGATTCGGGGATGGCCTCGTAGGCCTTCAGGAGATGGGCCTCGGCGTCGAGGAGCTTCCCGCTCTTGAGCGCGATCTCGCCCAGATGATAGTGGACCTCGGCGAACTCCGGCTCCAGGGCCAGGATCTCTTCAAGGAGTTCCGGCCTCCCTTCGCCGCAGATGGCGACTTCGTATTTCAGGAGGAGGGAGTCGGGATAGATCTTCAGGAATCCGGCGGGGTCGCGCCATTTTTCCGAGTACCGACCGAAGGAACACGACCAGGCCGCGAGGACGCACGCCGGGAACCTGTCCGTGGCCGCGGTCTTCCGGACCGACTCTTCCGCGGCCTTGAGGGCGTCCTGGCCCGCTTTCCCCCAGTTTGTCGTATCGATGTCCCGCATGACGCCCCGGGTCCGGGGCGGGATGGCCGAAATGAGGGTCAGGCACGGCCTGAGTCCCGCCAGCGTGGGGTTCTCCCGGAGAAGACCTTCAGCGGCGGCAATGGTCGCCGGGTTGTCGAGGCCGATTTCCTTTTCCCGGAGAGCCAGAAGCAGGCTGGCCTCAAGGTACGGGGCCGCGACCTTGGCCCGCATGGCTCTGTTCCTGTAAAGCTGCCCGTAGATGAGGACGGCCCTCTTGAAAGCCAAGTAATGTCCCTTCTCGACAAGAGACGCCGCCTGCCGCGTTTTCAGGCCCGGGTCGGTCACCTCCACGGTCACGACCTGGCGGGACGGCGCGCAGGTGCCCAGGGCCAGGATCAAGATCAGGGTCGAAAGAGTGCCGGTCATCTTGTTCATCACGTTCACCGCCGCGGAGGACATCGGACCTCGGGTGCCACTATAGCAAGAAACGGGCCCGCAATTCAAAGCGAGGCCTTTGACTTTCCCCCATTTCTTTGATAAATTCGGCCTCTGGCGGAGATGGGAAAAAATAAGACATCCGGGAAGCCTGGCCGTCGCAAGATGGTCGGAGAGGCCCTCCGGGCCAGAAAAGAGCGGTACCGCGTCCTCGTCGAAAACCTCCCCGTCGGTGTCTATCGGACGACCCCCGACGGGAGGTTCATCGAGGCCAACCCCGCCCTGGCCCGGATGCTGGGCCTCCGGACGCCCGTCGGACTCCTCAGTTACAACGTCGAAGCTTTTTATGTCAAGAAAGAGGACCGGTCGGGGCACCTCGCGAAGCTCGCCGGGAAACCCCGCTATTTCACCGAGTTCGAGCTCCGGGCCACCGACGACCGCAAGTTCTGGGTCCGCGACTACTGCCAGGCCGTCAAGGGGGCCGACGGCACGATCCTTTTCCTCGATGGGGTCCTTTTGGACATCACGGAGAGGAAACGGGCGGAAAAAAGACTGAAGCAGGCCCTCCAGAAGCTCCGGGCGGGCAATGAAAAGCTCGAAAGCCTCTCCCTCACTGACGACCTGACCGAGCTCAACAACCGTCGTGGCTTCTTCACCCTGGGGCAGCAGCAGATGAAGATCGCCAGGCGCCTCCGGAAAGACGTCTTCCTCCTCTACCTCGACGTTGACGATCTGAAGCAGACCAACGATACCTTCGGGCACCCAGCCGGGGACCGCGTCCTCGAGGCCGTGGCCACGATCCTCAGGGAAACCCTCCGGGACAGCGACATCGTCGCCCGGATCGGAGGCGACGAATTCGCCATTCTCGCCATGAGGTCGAAGCAGGCCGGCGAGAAGATCCTCCTCGGTCGGCTCCAGGAAAAGATCCGGTCCCACAACCTGGCTAACCCCAAGCGTCTCCACGTATCGTTGAGCACGGGACTCGTCTTTTATGACCCCAAGGAGTTTTCCTCGCTCGAGGATTTCCTGGCCCATGCCGACTATCTCATGTATCAGCAGAAGCGGAGCAAGGCGGCGAACCACCGGTGACGGCCTGACGGCACGGAAAGAGAAATCACATCCGGGCTGAAGGATTTTTCTTCTTGGACAAGGAGGCTGGCTGGTGAGGCGCCAAGGTTTCAAAGGAAAAGGAAGCGGGGCTAAGGAGGATCCCTCTCCAGCCAGCGGTTCCATTATAGTGAACGGGTTTACTGAAAGTCAACGGAAAAATGTGGAATATTTCACTTTTTTTGCCCGGCCGCGCGGGTTTGACCTTCCGTGTCCCCCGTGGCACACGGAGGCCGGGGTCCGAGAATGGGATTCCCGTCGGTGACAGCCGTTTCGGGGCTTCGACGACTAATAAGAAGCCAGGGCTCTCGAGCGACGCGTACTTCGTGAGGAATGGACATGGCCAAGAAGATCAAGAAAACGGACAGTGAGTGGAAGAAGATCCTGAGCCCCGAACGATATCAGGTCATGCGGCAGGGACAAACCGAACGGCCGTTCGAGGGGGAGTATAACGATTTCTGGGAAGCCGGATTGTACGTCTGCGCCGGCTGCGGGGCTCCCCTGTTCAGGTCGGAATCGAAGTACGACCACGGGACGGGCTGGCCGAGCTTCACAATTCCGGTCGACGATAAGAACCTCGTTTGCAAGGACGATTTTTCCTTGATCATGAAGCGGGTCGAGGTCCGCTGCGCCGCCTGCGGCGCGCACTTGGGCCATGTCTTCGACGACGGCCCGGAGCCGACCTTCCTCCACTACTGCATCAACTCGGCGTCCCTGGCTTTCGTCGCCGACGACCGGGCGGCAGAAGGCGGCGGGGAGAAAGCGCCGGCGGGCCCGGCAGACAAGAAGCGGTCAGCCGCAGCGGGAAAGGACGGGCCGGAGACCGAGACCGCCACCTTCGCCGCCGGCTGTTTCTGGGGCGTCGAATACAAGCTCGGGCAGATCCCGGGCGTCCTTTCGACCGTCGTCGGATACACGGGCGGGAAAACGGCCGATCCCACTTACGAGGACGTTTGCTCCGATCAAACGGGACATGCGGAAGCCGTCCGGCTGACGTTCGAGCCCGCCAAGGTCAGCTATGAGGAGCTCGTCCGGCACTTCTTCAGCCTTCACGACCCCACCCAGGTCAATCGGCAGGGTCCGGACCGAGGGACCCAGTACCGCTCGGCGATCTTCTATCACGGCGAAAAACAAAAAAAGACCGCCGCAAAGGTCATGGCGGAGCTCGGGGCGTCGGGAAGGTTCAACGAGCCGCTGGCGACTGAGCTGGTGCCGGCCCCGGCCTTTTACCCGGCCGAGGACCATCACCAGAAATATTTCGAAAAGCACGGTATCGTCTGTCATTGATCACCGGAGGGCGTGCCCTTCCGCGTCCCGTCAGTCCCGTCCTCTGCCGAAGGAAAAGCCCTGCCGGACGGTATCTTAAGAGCTGGCCCGCACCAATTTGGCGGTGTCCCCTTTTTATAACACGCAGGTTTCTCCCTTACCAAGAAAATGAACCCGGGGGCGGAGGATTGGCACGAATCTTGGATAAATATCGGGCAACGCCATCGGAGCGGCGGGAGCCGGAGGGCCGGAGAGGAAGGAAAATGACAAAAAACCTCTTGACAGAGAAGGAAAAAAGGTGTAGGTTCCGCGCTTCGTACCCGAAAGATTCACCCTGTGGGGGTGTAACGTTTTGCGCCTCGGCCTCGTTTAAGAAAGAGGTTGAGGATCAAAAGAGCGAAAATAAAGCTTTATTTTTGAAACGAAAGTTCTACATATATAGTATTCCTATCTAAATAGTAAAAAAAGGGAGCTGAAATGGCCATACAATATAAGTTCAAAAAAGAGGAGATCCTGAGTCTCATCCCCAGGGTGAGCTCGGATACCTTATTCCCGGAGGAAGAAGAGGTCTTTTCGTCTGCCGGGCCGGCATCCCTGCCCGCCCGGTTCGACCCGCCGAAGAACGGCGCACCGGCCACCGGAAAGGGGCTGGCCTCCCCCGAGGACATGGAGCAAACCGCCGACCTGGTGAAGATCTATCTCCGGGAAATGGGAAGCATCCTTCTCTTGTCCAGGGATCAGGAGATTTCCCTGGCCCGGAGGATGGAAAGAGGCGATAGGGCGATCTTCAAGGCCCTGGCCAAGACCCCCTTAATTCTCGAGGAGATCCTGGCTCTCGAGACCATGGTCAAGAAGAACCCGGAGAACTTGTTAAAATTCTTTACAATTGCTGAAGAGGATTTTTCTGAAGAGAGCCTCGACGCCAGGAAGGCCGATATCCTGGACAGGATCCGCCGGATCAAGGCGTTGAATGCCCGGCTGGCCAAAGTCCGGCCCCTGGTCCGGAACAGGACCGCCAGGGGACGGCTGCTCGTCCGGATGATCCAGCTCGCCCGCGGCCTGGATATCAAGCCGGAGCAAAAAGACCGGATCGTCGACCGCGTCCAGGCGCGCCTGAAGGAGCGGTTGGGCAAGAGCCCGAAGCTCGCCCGGAGAGAGGTCCGGGCCACTCTCCAGGCCGTCGCCGCGGGAAAGAGAGCCAAGGACCGGGCCAAGAACGAGCTCGTCGCGGCCAACCTCCGTCTCGTCGTCTCCATCGCCAAGAAGTATCAGGGCCGCGGCCTCCAGCTCCTGGACCTCATCCAGGAAGGCAATATCGGATTGATGCGGGCAGCCGAGAAGTTCGACTACCGGCGGGGCCACAAGTTCTCGACCTATGCGACGTGGTGGATCCGGCAGTCCATCACCCGGGCCATCGCCGACCAGGGCCGGACCATCCGTATCCCCGTCCATCTGACGGAAACCATCCACAGGCTCAAGAAGATATCCCAGGCCGTCGTCCAGGAGCGGGGCAAAACGCCCTCCCCCGAGGACCTGGCCCAGAAGATGAACCTCCCCGTGAACAAGGTCCTCGAGATGATGTACAGCTCCCAGGACCCCGTTTCGATCGAAACGCCCCTCGGCGAGAACGGCGAAGGCGCCCTCGGCGACCTGCTCGAGGACAAGTCCTTCCCTTCCCCTCCCGACACGGTGATCCACATCAACCTCCGCGAACAGATCGAGGCCGCGCTCCGGACGCTGCCCGAACGGGAAACGATGGTCCTCCGGATGAGGTACGGCCTCGGCGACGGACGCGAATACACGCTCGAAGAAGTCGGCCAGCACTTCAATTTGACCCGGGAGCGGATTCGCCAGATCGAGCTCAAGGCCCTCAAGGCCATCCAGTTGTCCGTGCCCGGGCAGAAGCTCAAGTCCTTCTAAGGGCCACCCCTTGAACCAGGACCACGGCCGCTCCGGCCGTACCCGCGGGGCCGAGGACATTCCACGTAAACGAGCGAGCTTCTTGCTGCCCAGATATCCAAAATTATGCATCTTTATGATATCGAATAAGTTAACCGAAATGACCCCTTGGGGATATTTCGTTCCGCCAGCCGACCTCCGGACTTCATAATTTATTTCCTATCAATAAGATGAAATTATCTGACAGACCCCATGAGACTTTCCGGACCGGAGTGCGTCCTTGAAAATCGACCCCTTTTTTGGTAGTCTATTGTGCATTCTGGTCCGGGCCAAGACATGAGCTTCGAAAAGATCGGCTTCATCGCTCCCTCTACCTGTCTGCCGCGGCAGGCGAAGGCCCGGCTCAGGAAAACGGCCGGCCTGTTGAAGAAGGCGTTCGGCGTCAAGGACGTCTATTTCAGCCCCCACCTGTTCTCGAGCGATGAAGAGATCGATCACGTCACCGCCCCCGCCGACGAGCGGGCCGAGGTCTTTAAAAAGGCCATCCGGGAGCTCGACCTGATCATCTCGGTCGCGGGCGGCACCGGGGCCGAGGACATCCTGCGCCGGGTCGACAAGAAGGACTACCGCATCATCCGGGAGCGCCGTCCCCTCTTCATCGGGTTCTCGGACTTCACTTTCCTCCTCAACGAGATCTATTATGTGTCCCGCGTCCCCGCCGTATATTTCCCCTCGCTCAAGCTCGGCAAGGGCAATTTCAAGAAGATCTTCGCCCTCATGTCGGGAGAGGAGATCCAGTACCAGGGCCGGACCTGGCTGACATCGCCGCCGCCCCGGAAGCTCTCCGGCATCCCGATCGGCGGCAACCTCTCGACGTTCGTCAACTTCCTCAACCGCAAGAAACCGCCCCGGTTCAGCTGGCGCCGGCACATCCTCTTCATCGAGGACATTCAGGTTGACGTCGAGGACCTGCACCGGCTGCTGGCCGCGCTGCGGCGGCACAACGTCTTCAAGGGAATCAAGGGCATCGTCGTCGGCTCTCTGGACCCGACGAACAAGAATTCCCACGCCAGGAAAGGGCAGAGGGAGGCCTTGAGGTTCGTCCGGACCTACCTCGACGACGTGATCCGGGAGCGGCGGAAGAGAGGGTTCCCGTTGCCGATCCTGGCCGTGTCCAACTTCGGTCACAACATCCAGCGCAACCTCATGGCCGTCCCCATAGGCGGGAAGGTCACGATCTCCAAGGGCAGAAAGATCACTTTCTGGATCGGGCGCCGGCCGGCCAAGAACGGCCAGGCCTTATAACCCGGAGCCGGCCACGGCCCGGCCGGGCATCATTTTTTCGAGGCTGAGACCGGCTTGTCCCCTGCTTTCCGGGACGCAGCCTCGACCTCGGCGGCGAGAAGCCGGAACCGGTCCGACGGCACGGCCCGGGCCCGGGACTTCCGGAAGAGGGTCCGGCCTCGACGCTCCTCCTGCCCCGATGCGCCGCCGAAGACCTCGGCTTCCCGGTCCTCGGGGTTCCGCTTGAAGAATTCCTCGAATCTCGTGTCCGGCAGGTGGCCCAGGCCCCGGAGCGACCGGAGCATGGCCCTGGTGCTCACGCCGAAATAGCGCTTGAGGTAGAGGACATCTTCGTACCCCAGGCTTCTCGCCCGGAAGTCCTTGTCGATGAGCTCCCGGAGCTTGGACGGAGGCACCAGGAACGCGGAGGCGAACGATTGGGCGAACTGTTCCCGGGGCGGGTACAGGGACACGTATTCGTCGACGACGACGTCCGCGTTGTCGACGATGGGGCTCTCGGAGCGGTCTTTGAGATAGTGGGCGTATTCGTGGGCGGCGATCTGGGCCAGGAGCCCCGGCGGCTCGGCGGCGTTGATGGCCGCGAAGGCCGCCCGGCGCTCCCCGTCGAAGACGAAGATGCCCGAGATCCGGGACTCCTCGGGAAAAGGATGGCGGACGATCCGGAGGCCGTTCGCCTCGCAAAGGTTGAAAATGTCGCGGACCGGTTCGTTGCCGAGGCCCAGGCGCCGGCGCTCCTCATCGGCCAGCCGCTCGGGCGAGATGCGGGAGTATCGGGGGGCAAGGTCGAGGCGGCGTCCGGTCGCCTCCTCGAGCTCGAGATATTTATCGCAGTAGGCCCGGAACCTCAAGATCTCCTTCCGGGCCCGCTCGTCGATGGCACCGCCCGTCAGGAGGGACTCGAAGACGGGTTTTTTCTCCCCGAAGAAGAAGGCGATGTCCTTGTTCAGGAAGCCGGCGACCTTCAGGAGGGTCTCGAAGCTCGGCGTCCTTTTTCCGGATTCCAGGAGCGAGATATATTCCGAGGAAAGCCCGAGGGCCTTGGCGAACGCCCCCTGGCTCAAGCTGACCTCCTCGCGGGCTCTCTTCAGCCGGATCCCGAGGATCTTGTCCATGGCTTCGCACCCCCTGGGCGGCGGCGCTAGGATAACACGAAGTTAGGGGCGCCTGTCAACCGCCCTTTTTGACAACTCCCCCGTTCTCTGGTAAGAATAAAGTCTTGCGGGCCGAGGGCCTGCCATTTCCACCCAGGAAGGTTGCAGCATGGCCGAGAACAACTTCTCTGAGCTCTTCACCGGCGCCACCAAGAGCTTTTGCAGCATGGTCCTCAACCAGGTCCAGGACGGCGTCACCTGCCTGAGCAAGGAGCGCAAGGTCCTCTTCTGGAACGAGGCCGCCGAGCAGATGACGGGGTTCGAAAGCTCGGAGATCCTGGGCAAGCGATGCTTCGAGGACCTCTCCCTGTTCGTCGACCGGGAGGGCGCGAACATCTGCCGGGACAAGTGCCCGGTGGAGCTCACCCTCAAGGACGGCACGATCCGCACCCTCGACGTCTACCTCCGCCACAAGAACGGCTTTCGCGTCCCGGCCGCGCTCCGGATCATCCCGGTCTTCAAGGAGGACGGGGCGATCATCGGGGCCGTCGAGACTTTCGCTGACACGGCGCCCAAGGTCACGGTCCCCCTCAGCGTCGCGGAGCTCGAGAAGATGGGCCTCCTCGATACGGAAACGGGGGTCGCGAACAAGCAGTTCCTCGAAATGACCCTCAAGGGCCGCCTGGAGGAATTCCAGAAATACGGCTTGCCCTTCGCCGTGATCTACGTCGATATCGACAACTTCAACAAGACGCTCGATAAATTCGGCCGTTTCAACGCCAGCAAGATCCTGAGGACGGTCGCCCGGACACTTCTCAAGAACGTCCGCTACTTCGACATCGTGGGCCGCTGGAACATCGAGGAGTTCCTCGTCGTCCTCCTCAACATCGACGAGAGCCGGCTCGACATCGTGGCCAACAAGCTCCGCCTGCTCGTCGCCGAGTCCTACATCACGACCGAGACGGGCATGCTGAACGCGACCGTCTCCCTCGGGGCCAGCGTCGTCCAGCGGTACGACTCCGTCGAGGCCCTCATCAAGCGGACCGAACAGCTCATGCTGCACAGCAAGTGGCTGGGGAAAAACCGGGTCAGCCTCAGCTTCACCCAGAGGGACATCGGCTGAGCGATAAAGGCCCCCCTTCCCGGGGGGTGCGGGAAGAGGGGCAAAGAAAGGAGGGATTAAAAAGAGGTCGGTTTCTTCAGCCTGTTGTCATTGAGCTCGGCGCCGAAAAGAACGTGGTTGTTGGCTCCGGCCAGGGTGAGCCGGACCTCGGTGTCACGAAAGACCCACTCTGAAGAGAATTCCACCTGGCCCTGGCTGAGGGCGATTCCCCAGCAGTCGTTCTGGTTTTCGTAAAAGCGGTCCTGCCAGACCGTCCGGTCGGCGCGCGGCGCGCCGACCGTGGCCGTCAGGTACTGACGGAGCTTGTTGTAATCCTCGATGTAGCGGTTCTTGTCCGCATAGTTCTCCATGAGACGGAAACGGGTCGAGACGAGGCTGCCGTCGTCAAAGACGTATTCGACCTGGCATTTTTTCTTCATGATCTCCCGCCGGTAGACGAGGATCTCGACGCCCTGGGAGGCGTCCTGGGTCTGGGGCCGGCCCTCGGCCCGGATGAGCTCTTCCCTTCTCGTCCCCCACTCCACGTTCGGTTTGTACGAGGATTCCAGGTCGATCTGGGTCGGGTTGACGATCTCGTCCCCCGACGTGATCTGGATCACCTTGAGCGACGGGAAGAGCTTCCGGACGCAGGACTCGTGGACGTATCCCGAGCGGGTGTTGCCCGACTGGAGGGAGGTGAAATAGACATAGAACCAGCAGACCTTCATCTTGACGGCGCTCGCCAGGGAAAGGATGGCTCCCCGGTTGAGCGTTTCGACGGCCGGGCTCCGCTCGGAGGGATCCAGCCGGACCACGGCGCTGTCCTGGATGACCTGGAGCTTCTTGCCGTCGGCCGACGCGGGCGATGCGAGGAAGGCGGGAGCGATCAGGGCGATGGCCAGAAGCACCGTCAGCCGCCGTCTCCCGTTTTTCATGCTCTCGTATCTCCGGATGCGCTAGGGCATCCCGTGGTTCCCTTTGGTCCCTTCTTTTGTTCCTGCGAGAACACTATGGGCCCGGGGCGGATAAGGGGCAATCCTCGGCGGGGGTGATTTCGTAGGGGAATTCCCTCACCCCCGGCGGGGGGAAAAAACGGGGATTATCATCGGGCGGAACAACGAGGAAAGTCCCCTCCCTGGAGAACTACCCCTCCGGGGGGGGCCGCCAGGGGCTTATTTCAGCTGGAACCTGACGGTGACGGTGAAGATGACGGGCCGGGGCCGGCCGTTGATGATCATCGGCTCGTAGACCCACTGCCGGACCGCGTCGATCGCCGCCTGGTCAAGAAGCGGGATCG
>Ga0116116_1000241_pt1 | contig 66930 bp, 59 predicted proteins | sample June2015DPH_10_1_FD_89722 | JGI IMG/M metagenome (GOLD analysis project Ga0116116, IMG submission 89722) | Peatland microbial communities from SPRUCE experiment site at the Marcell Experimental Forest, Minnesota, USA - June2015DPH_10_150 | ecosystem: Environmental > Terrestrial > Soil > Wetlands... | reverse complement strand
CGCGGCGTGTATGCGGCGCTGAAGTGCGTGTGCTTCTGCTACCTGGGATTGGAGCTGGCTTTGACGCGTGGGCCGGTGCTGCTGGTGGGGCCGATGACGGTGGACGCGCACGTGGCGATTCGCGCAGGCGCGCAAGTACTGACATGGCTGACAGCAGGGTTCTGCATTGTGCGCGGGCTGCCGGTGCTGCTGGAGGGCTGGAAGTTTTTTGCGGGGAGCCTGGCCGGCGGGAACCCGGGAAGAGTGACGCGGGGAGACGCTGCATGAACGAAGAATGCGCAGGGACGCAAGGGATCGCGGCGTTCTTTGACGTGGACGGGACGTTGATTCCGGAGCCGTCGTTGGAGCGGCGATTCTTCCGCGCGGTGCGGCAGAGCGGCGCGATTCCGATCGGAAATTACTTTCTCTGGGCTCAAGAGGCGCTGCGATTGCTGCCCAAGGGGATTGCGGCGATGGTGCACGCCAACAAACGGCACTGGAGCGGGGTGCGGTGCGATCAGGTTTTGCAGCAGATGGAAGCGATCGTCTTTTTTGAAGAAGGGATGGAGCGGGCGGCATGGCATGCGCGGCAAGGGCACAGGATTGTGCTGATCAGCGGGATGCCGGAGCCGCTGGCGCGGATCGTGGCATGCGCACTGGAATGTGAATTGGAATCCCGGGGAGTTGGCAGCGAGTTACCCGTCTGTGGGACGCGGATGGAAGAACGAGAGGGAAGGTGGACAGGTCGTCTGCTGGGAGAAGCGACGTATGGAGAGGAAAAACTTCGCGCGGTCAAACGTATTGCGCAGGAGCGCGGGATTGAGCTGCGAGGTTCGCACGCGTACGGAAACTCACTGCTCGACCGGCCGATGCTTGCAGCCGTGGGACACGCCCACGTGGTGAATCCGGAATGGGACTTGGCGGCGGTGGCGAATCAGTACGACTGGGAGATTTGGCATTGGTATGTGGAGAAATCGACCGGGCAGAATTTGCCGTTGGCCGAAACGGTTATGCGAGGCGGGGAGAGCCGGGCATGAACGTGAAAAAGGAGCGGAGTGTGGAATCGGCGACAATTGCCGCGACCTGGCAGGGGCCGGGACGCGCGAGCGAGGGCGATGCCTTCCCGAGAGATGCGGGGTCCGTTGTTGGCAAAGCGCTGAAGTGGATGCGCGCGGAAGCTGCTGAGGCGTGGGCGGGGAGCGGTGCGTATGAGCGCGTGGCGTTGAGCTACCTGGGTATTTCGAGCGCGCTGATCGCTTACTTTGCGAAAAACCTGCAGCACCCATTCCAGCTGCTGGGCGTGCAAACTGGAACGGCGCTGGTGGTGCTGCTGCTGTGCTGGGTAGGAACGAGAGCGGCGGCGAAGGAGGCGCGGTACGGCAGGTCGTTTGCTACGCAATGGTGGCATTTCTGGCGGCACTGGTATCCGCACCTGTTTTTCCTGTTTTGCTTCGAGGAACTGGCACAGCTGATGACGTTGTTCACGCCCGATTGGCAGGACGCCAAATTATTGGCTTTCGATCGCTGGCTGACGGGCGCGCAGCCAACGATCTGGCTGGAACAGTTCGCCACGCCGCTGCGGAACGATGGCATGCAGTTTTTTTATCTGACGTACTTCACCTACCTGCTGATTCTGGGCGGCATATTGTATTACCGGCGGGAGTGGCAAGCGTACTGGTCGGTGATGACCTACTCGATGGTAGGGTATATGTGCGGATATTTGATCGCGATGTTTTTCCCGATCGAAAGCCCGTGGTTTGCGTTGGCGGGATCGTGGAAAGCGCCACTGGCGGGGGGGCCGTTCACGGCGACGATCAATTTCATCGAGCATTTCGGAAGGGTGAGAGGCGCGGCGTTTCCTTCGGAGCATGTGGCGGGAGCAATGGCGCCGTTGTGGGGTGCGTGGAAGTTCCGGCGGTGGCTTTTTTGGGTGATGCTGCCGTTTTTCATTCTCATGTGCGTTTCGACGATCTGGGGGCGGTACCACTATGTTGCGGACATTTTTGGAGGAATGGCGACGGGGACGCTGGGGTATGTGGTTGGCAATCGGATTATGCGATGGAAGGGCGCGGTGGCGACGCTCTCGCGGAATGCCTGAGGGCAGATGTGGCGCAATCAATTGAGAACGGGGCGGGCTTCCAAGGGAGAATATTGCTCAAAGTGGCAGGCGAGTTCGAGGAGTAGCGGTTCATCCGTGACCGCGGCGATGAATTGCAGACCGATGGGCAGGCCGCGTTCAGTGAGGCCACAGGGAACGGAAATGGCGGGAACTCCGGCAAGGTTTGCCGGGCGATTCAGGCGCAGAAGAAGCGCGCGCGTGGGGTGAAGGGTTCCGTTGATGGCCGTGGATTCTTCGCCGATGGGCGGGGCGACGATGGGGGTCGTGGGGACGACGAGGGCGTCAACATCCGCATCCTCCATAGCTAGATGAAGTGCAGCGATGAATTTTTCGCGCATTTGCAGGGCCTTCAGGTAAGCAACGGCAGAGACACTCGTCCCCATCTCGAGGCGCGAGCGCACATCTTGGCCATAGTCCGCAGAGCGATCCGGGAACCAGCCGGCTTGTTGATGATAGAGAGTGGCTTCGGCCCAGGCAATGTGATTGCCGGCTTCCTCGGTTTCCGGCAAGAGCGGCAGAGAGAGTTCCTTTATCGAAGCCCCGGCCTTTTTGAGAATGCGAATGGCGCGATCGAACGCGACCTGGACTTCCGGGCTCACAACATCGAAAAAGAATTCTTTGGGAATGCCCAATTTCGCGCGGCGCGCACGGGGAGACGGGAATCTCCGAAGGAAGAGACTACGTTCCTTGGCGCCGCGAGCGAAAACAGGCTCAAGAAGAAGCGCCGCATCTTCGACCGAGCGGGCGAGCGGGCCGACAAAATCCAGAGTGGGAGAAAGGGGGATGACATCTTCCGCGCTGACGCGACCCGGCCCCGGCTTCAAGCCCACGACGCCGCAGAGAGAAGCAGGGATGCGGATGGAGCCACCGGTATCTGTCCCGAAACTGCCATAGCAGAGGCCAGCAGCAAGCGCGGCCGCGGAGCCCCCACTGGAGCCGCCTGAGATGCGAGATTCATCCCAGGGATTTCGCACCGGGCCGTAATGCGGGTTGTTACTCGTGGCACCGTAGGCGAATTCGTGCATGTTGGTTTTGCCGAGGATGATGGCGCCAGCCTTTTTGAGGGCGGCGACCACCGGGGCGTCATGCAGGGGAACGAAGTCATGCAGGATCTTGGAGCCAGCGGTGGTGCGAATGCCGGCAGTGTAGATGTTGTCCTTTAGAGAGATGGGGATGCCGTGGAGAGGGCCGAGGTCCCGGGTGTTCTTGCCGCGGCGTTTGCCAATAAGCGCCGATTCCGCACGAACGGCCTGCTCCAGGGCCTGCTCCTCGCAAACGGTGAGGTAGGCATTGAGGCGGGGATTCAGCCTGGCGATACGATCAAGCAGGAAGCGCGTGAGCTCGACGGGCGAGAGCTTGCCACGGCGGTACAGACCGGCGATTTCGGCGATCGAAGCGAAGGCGAGCTGAGTATCAGCGGGCATCAGTAGATTTTTTCCTGGCGGCGCAAGTTGCCAAAGGTACCGATGTTGGCAATCACAAAGGCGACACGGAACTGGTTTTCCGTGCGGACGGTGCCGAGTTCCAGGCGGCGATATTCGATGGCCAAACCGCAGCAGCCGCCGTTGTAGTTCACTTGCACGAACTGGTTCTGCAAGGTGCCGTTAACGAAATCATAGCTAAGGCCAGAGGAAACGTTGAAACCCTTGCGGGTGAGATTGCCATAGCCGACGATGGCGCGAACCTGATTAGAAGACGGCTGGACCACGGGATCACCTTGCAAACGGAAGTGAGCAACAGTGAAGAAGAATTCGCTGTAGGGCTTTACCTTGAGGAGAGTGCCGATGGTCGTGACTTTACTCTGCTGCGGGTCGTACTCCAGGATCTGCTCCGCGTCATAACGGCCGCCCGGCGTAAGCCGGAAATCGCTGACGATCGGCGACCAATTGCGAGGGGTAGAAGCGAAAGCAAAGGGAGTGATGGAATCGAGAGCCTGAAAGACGTTCCGCTGGCCGGTGACGAGTGCGCCGCCAAACGTGGAATCAAAAAAATGCTTCTGGACGACGTTCCAGGAGAGAAAATCGACGGGCTGGTCGTCGCCGTTTTTGACATAGAGGTGCTGAGCGAAGCCGTATTCGAGTTCGTTGGTGTCGGTGAGAGTGGAGTTGCTGTCGAAACGGATGAAATCGGCGAAATTGTTCACGCCGGTAACGTAGCGATAGGTGACGGTCGGTTCGATGGTGTGCTTGTAGCGGTGGCGCGTGCGCGGGCGGTCGAAAAAACGCTCCAGCGTGGGCGGACGCAGCTCGACGGCAACTTCGCCGGTGTTGCGGGTGATGGATTCACCGCTAAGGGTGGTGAGTGAGGCCAGAGAATCGCCGTAGAAGGTTGTGCGGAAGGTAGCGGAGGTGGTGACACCAAGCCAATCGCCGAAATGGAGAGGCACAGTGACCTTGGGAGCGAATTCGGTGCGGGCGACGAAGTTCGGCGTGACCAGGAACTCATCTTCGCGATGGAGGGCGCCGGCGAAGGAATCCAACGAAAAATAGATGGGAAGATTCCGCAAAGGGGCTTGTTCAACGGAACTGAAATGAATTTCGGGGGCGCTGCGCAGAAAGACGCTTTGCGGCGGGCTGAGCTGGAGGAAATTGCGATCATCCAGGCTGGCGACATTGAAACTGAAGCCGCGGAAATTGTTGGAGAGGAAGAGGGAGCTGCGGATTTCGGAGTTGATGGCATCGCCGTAGGTATCCGCGAAGGCCAGCCGGAAAGTCAGCGAAGTGAGTTCGTTCACATCGGCGACGAAGCGCCAGCTATGCTTCCATAAAGATTGCACTTCGAGTTGCTGCTGGTGGCCCCCCTGCTTAATCAACGTGCCGTCGGGACCAGGGATGCCGCGATCGATGACACCGAAGTAAGTGTATTTGATCGAGGTGTCCTCAAATGGACGGGCACGAAAGTCGCCACGCTGGGACCAACCGCGGCGGCTGAAGTATTCAAGGCCAACCGTGGCATCCATCCAGGATTTTGGGGCCCAGTAAAAGGCATCGCCCCCGATGAAGCCTTTGCTATTGCTTTCGCCGACGACGGGCACGAGAAAACCGGTTTGCCGAACGTGCTCGCCGGCCGGAGCAGTGGAATAAGGCAACCAAAGAAGCGGCACACGATAGAGGCGGAAGTTGGAGTTGACCAGAGCGACGCTTTTCTCGAGGGTCAACTTCGCTTCCGGAGCATAAAACTGCCAGGTGGAATGCGCGGGATCGCAGATGGTGAACCAGGCGTGGCGGACGATGTAAACATCGGCGGAAACGCGCTCCACTTCGCGAGCCTCGAAGTACAGAGGGTTTTGGGTGATCAGAAGTGTGGGATTTGGGCTGCGTTCGAGCTTTATCGTGCCGTGAACGTTGCGAAAGGTGCCGCGCCCCGAGGCGACATTGAGAACGGCATCGTCGCCCTCGAGATGCTGATTTTCAAAGTCGAAGAGTACGTGCCCGTGGACACTTGCCTCGGAGGTGGCGTTATTGTATTGGGCGTGGTCGGCTCGCAAGCGCATGCCGGAATAGGTGATGTCCACATCGCCATCGGCGATAAAGAGGTCGCCTTGTCGCTGTTGCGGGCCACTGGAGGAGATCTCCGCGATGCCGCCGGAAGGAGCGGTCAAACGGACCTGTTGGGCGCAAGTGGGAATTAGGGCCGCGAAAAATGCAAGGAGGAGGAGAGAAAGGCAGCGCCTGGCAGGCGGGGCGGAGATTGAAGGTTGGATGATCACGCGGCTAATGAGCTCAGAGAATCGAAGAGTTAGCCTAGCACGCGCTCGGGCGGAATTGTAGCGAAGCATGGAGTCGGGATGGAGGGGCATGCGCTAGGAATGATGAGATAGGCGTTCGGCGAGTTGTCCGGAGAGATCCTGCGACTCGCGCGCCGCGCCGGGCTCTCCCAGGACGGGCATCCTTCACCGGATGTCCGGTTTGCGCGGGGCTTCCTTGGCGTGATGGGCGCGATACCAGTCGTAGGTCCGCCGGAGGCCCTCCTCGAAGAAAACGGTCGGCTCGTAGCCGAGGATGTCCCGCGCGCTGCGGATCTCCGCCTGGGAGTCGCGGATGTCGCCATCGCGCGGGGCTTCGTATTTGGCTTGAAGATTCTTGCCGGAGATAGTTCGGAGCAGCTCGAGGGTATGGTTCAGCGAAACACGAGAGCCGGTGCCGACGTTGAAGACTTTTCCGAATGCGCCGGGGGCTTCGCAGGCGAGGAGATTGGCCTGGACGGCGTTTTCGACGAAGGTGAAGTCGCGGGTCTGCTCGCCGTCGCCATAGACGAGCGGCTGACCGTCATCGAGGAAAGCGGTAGCGAAGCGGGAAAGTACGCCGGAATAGGGAGAATCAGAGTCTTGCCGCGGGCCGAAGATGTTGAAGTACCGGAGAGAGACGCACTCGAGGCCGTAACACCGTTGGAACGCCTGCGCGTAAAGCTCGCCCACGTATTTCGAGACGCCATAGGGAGAGATAGGGAAAGGTTGAATGTCTTACGTCTTGGGAAGCGCGGGGGTTTCGCCGTAAGCAGAAGAGGAGGCGGCAAAAACCACGCGCTTGACCTTATTGTCGCGGGCGGCCAGGAGGACGTTCAAAGTGCCGTCGACGTTGATGCGGTTGGTATCGAGGGGATCCTTGACGGAGCGCGGAACAGAGGTGCGGGCGGCGAGGTGGATCACGAATTCGGCTTGCAGCATGGCCTTCTGGACGGTCTCCAGATCGGTGATGGAACCCTTCATGAAGGTGATCTTGTTGCGGATATCGGCGAGATTTTCCTCCTTGCCGGAAGAGAGATCGTCAAGCACGACGACGCCGTGACCTCGCCGGACGAGTTCGTCCACCGTGTTTGAGCCGATAAATCCGGCGCCCCCCGTGACCAGGTAGCGCATGTCTCGCTGCCTCCCGCTGGCAAAGCTAACTTATTGTACGATGATTGGAAGGAAATCAATGGAGAGGATTGACGAGGGCGTCACAAAAAGCGCATGGGCAAAAAAGTAGCACTCGTTCTGGTGATCATGGCGCTGCTGGTGGCGGGGGGATTGCTCTATTGGAAGGCAGGACATCCGGGGCCAAGAATCGCCGCACGGCCTGCGAATCCGGTGGCGCCGGCCCCTGCGGGCCCGGAGCGCGGAGTTCGAAACGCGGAACCCGGAACGCCCACGGCTGCGTCCTCGGTGGAGACTAGCGAAAACAACGGAAATGTGCCCGCGTCACCCGGGTTCACACTGCGTGCGGGCGAATCGCTGGAATTTGCGGCGAATGTGACCAAGCTGAACAACACGATCGCGAACCTGAAGATCCTTACCGCCGAGAGAAGGAATTTCTACGGCAAGAATTGCTGGCACCTGCAGGCATTCGCGCACACAGAGAATCCGTACCGGATGGTGTTCGAGCTGGACGACCAGTTCGACTCGTACAGCGAAGCCGCCAACTTAGCCAGCCAGCAATATGAGATGCACCTGAGCGAGCGGGGGCAAAAGGTGGATTCGGTGCAGCGGATGATGTCTTCACCGGAGGATCCAGCACCCGCGGATGCGACCGCGGCGCGCGTTCCCACCGGCACACGGGATCCTTTGGGACTTTTGCAGTACCTGCGCGGAATCGATTGGGGCAAAACCCCGGAGATCAAGAGCCCGGTCTACGATGGACGAAAGTTCTATGAAGTGCGCGCCGTGCTACTGCACAAGGGTGAAGCGGTGAAGGTGCCAGCGGGAAATTACACGGCGACCAAGATCGCAATCCACGTGTATGAGGGCGGAGCAGAAATGAAGGACGCGCACTTCCTGCTGTATCTCTCCAACGACGCCGCGCGCCTTCCCGTGCTGCTGGAAGCCGTACTGCCAGTGGCCACAGCGCGCGTGGAACTCACCAATGCAAATTAAGGATGAGCGGCTGCCATTCTAGCAGTGAACAATGCGCTCGCGGTGGCGAACGACGCGGCGGGTGGCGTTGCGCGTATCCACGACGAGTTTCGCGCTTTCAACAATAGCGGCGTAGTCGTAGCTGGAATGATCGGTGGCAATGACCACGGCATCGTAATTCCCGAGTGTCTGCGGGTTCAATGGCACGGACTTCATGTGCGAGAAATCGTAGTGACGCATTTTGTGAAGGTGCGGGAAGTAGGGGTCGTTGTAATCGAAGTCGGCGCCGCGCTTCTGGAGAATCTCCATGATCTTGAGGGTGGGGGACTCGCGCAGGTCGTCGACGTCCTTCTTATATGCGACGCCAAGAACCAAGATCTTTGAGCCCTTGAGACTCTTCTTGTGATCGTTCAAGGCCGCGGCAACGGAATCCACGACGTGGTAGGGCATGGCGGTGTTGACTTCGCCGGCCAGTTCGATGAAGCGCGTGGAGAAATCGTACTCGCGGGCCTTCCATGACAGATAGAAGGGGTCCACCGGAATGCAGTGGCCGCCCAAGCCGGGGCCGGGGTAGAAGGGCATGAAGCCGAAGGGCTTGGAGGAAGCGGCATCGATCACTTCCCAGACGTCCACGCCCATGCGCAAGCAGAGCATCTTGAGTTCGTTGACGAGGGCGATGTTGACGCAGCGGAAAATATTTTCGAGGAGCTTGGTCATTTCCGCGGCGCGCGTCGAGCTGACGGGAATGACTCTGGCGACGACTTGCGCGTAGAGGGCCTGGGCGGCGCGGCCGCTGGGCGGATTCACGCCGCCAACGACCTTGGGTATCTGTGCGAGACCAAACTGTTTGTTCCCGGGATCTTCGCGTTCCGGTGAAAACGCCAGGAAGAAATCTCCCGGCACATTTTCATTTTCGGGGCCGGCAGCAATGGGGCAGCGCAAGCCGCTCTTTTCCAGGATCGGCAGGACCAGTTCTTCGGTGGTGCCGGGATACGTGGTGGATTCCAGAACGACCAACTGGCCCTTTTGCAAGTGCGGTTGAATGGATTTGACGGTGGTTTCGACGTAGCTCAGATCGGGTTCGCGATACTCGTTCAGCGGGGTGGGCACGCAGATAATGATGGCGTCGGCTTCCCTGAGCTTGGTGAAATCCGTGGTGGCGTGGAAATGGCGGCTGTTCACATATTGCTGAATCTTGGTTTGCTGAATGTGTTCGATGTACGACTTGCCGGCATTCAGGAGTTTCACCTTTTCAGGATCGGTATCAAAGCCGACAACTTTGTGGCCGGCCTCGGCGAAACGCAAGGCCAGAGGAAGACCGACGTACCCGCAGCCAATAATGGCCACTTTGAGCGTGGCCCCTTTGAAGAATTCAGGTTTTCTGTCCATTGCCATGAGATGGAAAGTGCTCCTCTTCGGATGTTGCGCGACACCGGCTCTAAGGCCAAGGAGATAAACGACATAAAAACTATAACAGTTTCGGGAGGCCGGCTTGAAGAGGAGCCTGTGGATGTTTCCAAGATTTCACATTCGGAGACGGCGGAGTAAACGCGAACTGCATTGCCTTTCCGCAGATGCGGGGTGAAGATAAACGCAATGCAAACGGCTGACTTACTTCGATCTGGCGGTTCTCCAGCCGGCGCGACATGACACTCGTGGTTCTAGTGCTGGGGCTCGTGGTTGGAGTGCTGGTGGGACTTCTGGGCATTGGCGGAGGCGTGGTGCTGGTGCCCGCGATGGTTTACCTGCTGCATTACGACCAACACCTTGCCCAGGGAACCTCCCTCTTCATTCTCCTTCCGCCGATAGGACTGGGCGCGCTGCTGCAGTATTGGAAGAACGAACAGGTGGACTTGCGCGCTGGAATTTACTGCGCGGTGGGCTTTCTTCTTGGAGGTTATGGGGGAGGGCGTGTGGCCGTGCCCATGCCTTCGCGGGACCTGCAGGGGATCTTCGGATTTTTTTTGATGCTGTCCGCGGTGCTGCTATGGAGAAAGACGTACGCAACGCCAACGCTGGCGAGCGAAAAGAGCAATGTAACTGCGCAGAGCCGGCTCAAGAGCCTTGGAATTTTTCTTGTCGCGGCGTTTTGCGGGGTGGCAGCAGGGTTGGTGGGAATTGGCGGTGGGGTGTTGCTGGTGCCGCTGCTGGGATTGCTGTTTGGATTCAGCCAGCACAAGGCGCAAGGGACGAGCCTGGTAGCGCTGATCCCACCGACAGGGTTGCTGGCCTTTCTGGCGTACGCGCAGGCGGGTGACGTTTCCTGGAAGACCGGGCTGCTGCTGATCCCGGGCGTTTTTGTGGGCGGGATCCTCGGCGGGAAACTGGCGCGCCAGTTGAATGCCGCGCGGATGCGCCAGGTGTTTGCGGCGCTGATGTTTCTGCTGGGCGTGTGGCAGGTCTTCTCTGCGTGGCGAAGGTGACGCATACTAGAAGGAAATGGTAGACCTTCATTCGCATATTCTTCCCGGGCTCGATGACGGAGCAAAATCTATTGAAGATGCGCTGACCATGGCGGAAGACGCCATCGCCGATGGCATCACGCATGTGGTGGGAACGCCGCATGCCAGTTCCAACTACGCATTCAATTTTGCGAAAGTGCGGGAGGCCCGGGATGTGCTGAGCGAGAAACTCGCGGGCCGGATCACGCTGGCGACGGGCTGCGATTTCCATCTCAATCCGGAAAATCTGGCAGCCCTTCGAGCGGATGCAGCGCCGTTTTGCATCAATCAAAAAGATTATCTGCTGGTGGAGTTCAACGAGTTCTCCATTCCCCCGTCGATGGACCAAACGCTGCACGAGCTGCATCTCGCCGGCTTGCGCCCAGTGATCACGCACCCGGAACGCAACGGGATTCTGCGGGCGCAACCGGAACGATTGCTGCGGTGGGTCAGCTTGGGTTGTTACGCGCAAATCACTGCGGGATCGCTGACGGGCGTATTTGGCCCGGGCGCGCAGGAAGATGCGTGGACGTGGATGGGGCGAGGACTCGTGCACTTCGTTGCCAGCGACGCGCACAATACGGCGCGGCGCCCGCTGAAGCTGAGATTTGCCTACGACGCGGTTGCAGAACGCTTCGGCGAGGAAAAAGCACGGGCGCTGCTGATGGAGAATCCACTGGCTGCGTTTGAAGGAAGGCCCCTTCCCTATGTGCCGGAGGTTTCTACTGATCCACCGCACGCAAGACGCAAGCGGTTCATTTTCTTCTAACGGGCCATTCCAAGGGCATGTGGCAGATCTATGCGGCGGGCCGCAAGGGCAATCCAGTCCAGGCGTTGATCAGGCCGAGCACTTCTCTTACGACATCCAGGGCATCGCTAGTATTTTGCCACCAGTGATCGGCGTCGAAGGGATCGTCCGAAACGCCGTGGACGATGGCGTCGCCGTTGGCGGCGGACAAGTGTTTCCAGAGAGTCTGTGTGCGGCGGGTGTGGACTTTAGAGGTCACGAGGATCACGCGCCGCGGGTTTGCGCTGGAAAGAGCCTGGCCGATGGAGGCCATCTCATCGGCGGTATTGACGATGGGCGGCTCCAGGACACGAATTGCGGATTCGGGGACGCCTTCGTGGATGAGGATAAGCTTGTCGTAGGCGTCTTCCCCCTGGTAGGGCACGGAGAGTTTCGCGAGGGTCGCGCCAGGCTCCGCGGAATGGGTCAACCAAACCTGCGCCGCGTATCCTTTCTTGTAGACTTTGGCGGCTTCGAGGGCCCGGCTGGGCATGCGGCCGCTCAAGACCGCGATGGCCGCTGCGTTTTGTAATGGATCTTCAACGACAAGCCAACGTCCCACATGGAAGAAGACGAAGAGACAAGCACTGATCAGGCAGACGGCCAGAAATGGCCAAAGACGCGGCTTGCGGGCGGGCTCCGTTGGGAGCATCGTTGCGATCAGAATATTCCCCATGGCAGCGCATCGTAACGCGCGAGATGTTGCAGGTCAAACGGCCACCGCGAGAGCCAGCGGGAGGATTCGTTGGCCAATTTCCCAGGCCACGCGCTAGACTTAATGATTCCGATTTGCCGGGAGGGCGCATGAGAGCAGTGGTAACAGGCGGTGCGGGGTTCCTGGGATCGCATTTTTGCGATCGCCTGCTGGCCGAAGGCTGGGAAGTGCTGGCGCTCGACAACCTGGTGACGGGGGACGCAGAAAATCTCGCGCATTTGAAAGGAAACCGCAAGTTTCAGTTTGATCGGTGCGACGTGACCGAACCATTCCTGGTGGACGGGGAAGTGGGATACGTATTCCACCTTGCGTCTCCCGCGAGTCCCCCGGATTATCTGAAACACCCGATTGAGACGCTCAAGGTGGGCTCGATCGCCACGTTGCGCACGCTGGATCTGGCGATGACCAAGAAGGCGAAATATCTACTGGCGTCCACGAGCGAGTGCTACGGCGACCCGGAAGTTTCGCCGCAAAGCGAGAGTTACTGGGGCCACGTGAATCCGGTGGGGCCGCGCAGCGTTTACGACGAGGCAAAGCGCTTTGCGGAAGCGACGACTATGGCGTACCACCGGTTTCACGGCGCGGATACCCGCATTGCGCGCATCTTCAACACCTATGGGCCGAGGATGCGTTTAAACGATGGCCGGGCGCTGCCGAATTTTGTATTTCAGGCGCTCAGCGGGCAAGCGCTGACCATCTATGGAGATGGAAAGCAGACGCGGAGTTTCTGCTACGTTTCCGATTTGATCGAGGGGATCTACCGGCTCAGCCAGTCCGATGAGCACTACCCGACGAATATCGGGAATCCGAATGAAATGACCATTTGCGAATTCGCGGAACGCATTCGCGCGCACTTCCCGAACGCGCCGGCGATTGTTCACAGACCTCTGCCGGAAGACGATCCCAAGCAACGTTGCCCGGACATCACGAAGGCGAAGAAGTTGCTGGGCTGGGAGCCCAAGGTGAGTCTTGAGGATGGATTGCGGCTGACGCTGGAGTTCTTTAAGGTGCAATTCAGCAAGATGACAACGAGCCGCTGAACTTGGGGCGAAGACGCGCCTGGCCGGGATCAGGATCGGCCAAACGAGTAATAATCGAAATCCAGTTCCTTCATTTTCTTCGGGGAGTAGAGATTCCTGCCGTCAATCACCAGGCGGCGAGCCATCAGCTGACCGGCACGTTCCCAATCGATATTCCGAAAAATTTGCCATTCCGTGCAAACCAGCGCGGCATCGGCCTGCTTGAGAGCGTCGTAGGGATCTTCGTGATAGACAGCCTGCGGGAAAATGGGCTTGGTGCGGGCAATGGCTTCCGGATCGCTGGCGTGAACGATGGCGCCTTCCTCCAGGAGCTTGCGAATCACTTCCAACGCGGGGGCAAGGCGGATGTCGTCGGTGTTGGCCTTAAAGGCCAGTCCGAGCACGGCAACGCGTTTGCCTTTGATAACCCACAAGGCGTGGTGGATTTTCTCGAAGAAGCGTTCGAGGCGCTGCTTGTTGACGCGCTCGGCGGCCTTGAGCATTTCAAAGTCAACGCCGACAGAAGAGGAGAGGTGGATGAAGGCCTGAATGTCTTTCGGGAAGCAGAAACCGCCGAAGCCGAGACCCGCCTTCAGGAATTGGGCTCCGATGCGGGGATCAAGCCCCATGGCGTGAGTCACTTCCTCGACGTCGGCGCCAATGCGCTCGCAGAGATCGGAGATGACGTTGGCATAGCTGATTTTCAGTGCCAGGAAAGAATTCGAAGCATGTTTTATCAATTCAGCGCTGTTGATGGTGGTGACGAGCAGCTCGCCAGCCGTTTCCTTGGGGCACCCGCCGGCGTGAATGGGGCAGTGGAATTTCCGGTCGAGAATTGGCTGGTAGATTTCTTGGAGCTTGGCGGCAGAGTCGGCGTCTTCCACGCCGACGACGATGCGGTCCGGATGAAAGAAATCGCCAACGGCAGTGCCTTCGCGGAGAAACTCGGGATTTGACGCGACCTGAAATTTCGGCCCGCTTCCACGGGAATAGGCGGCTAGAGCTTTTTGGAGCTGCACACCTGTAAGCGCGGGGACAGTGCTCTTCTCGACCACAAGCTTCGGAGAGCGCGCCTCAGTGGCAACCTGGCGAGCGACGTGGTCGATGGCGGAAAGGTCGGCCGCGCCGGATTCTTTCGGCGGAGTGCCGACACAAATGAAAATGACGTCACCAGCGCGGATAGCCTCGCCCGTGTTAGAGGTATAGGAGATCTTTTGCTCCGCCACGGCGCGCTTGAGCACTTCGTCGAGATGCTCTTCGTAAATGGGAACCTTGCCCGCTTTGAGCTGATCGATGCGCTTTTCGTCGATGTCCGTGCAGATAACCTCATGACCCGCCGCCGCGAGGCAGGCTCCGGTGACAAGGCCAACGTAGCCACAACCAATTACCGTCAGACGCACTGTCGTTGCTCCGTTTCCAGGAACCGCACCTTGAATTGAGGAGGGAAGGAAACTCCCCGCCCGATTGCTGCCGCGCTACAAAGATTATCCAACAGATTATCCAATACGCGAGCTGGAACCTACCTCTTTCCGAGAAGAAGGCCGCGAAGCCCTAATAGGGCGAGGCGGGGCTGGCGGCGAACCAGATTCCAGAGCAGGCGAGTGGACTCATCCCGATTGATCTCTCCGAGCGATTCCCGGGTGGAGACATCGAGCAAGTCCACCAGTCGCGAATAATCCTCCTGCTGAAAGTAATGCAGGGTGCGCCGGATGAGCCAATGAGTGCTCAATTCGCGGCGCAAGGCCCGCAATTCGTGGCTGCTTTTTTGCAGGATGGCATCGGCCACGCCGCGCGCTCCGCGAAATCCTGTGACAATGCCGCCAACCGTTGAGACTTTGACTTGCGCGGCCGCATCGCCGACAAGGTACACGTCGCCACTGCCGACACGCCGCTGCACCGGAATCCAGCGTTTGTAAACGGGAATACGCGCCCCTTGCCACTCGAGCGGCTCGAACCCCTTCTTTTGCAGGAAGCGGTCGAAGCAGCGTTTGGTGGATTGACCGTGCTCTCCGATAACACCCACGGCGGCGCGTTCCGGCGATTCCGGGATGAGCCAATAGAAGTAGGGCGTGTCGTCCGGAATGAACCAGACGCGCGTGGTATCAAGAGGACAATCCTTGGGGAGCTTCACGACCGCTTGCATCAGCGGGACGGTATCGACGGGAGGCCAACCGGCGGCCTTGGCCACTCGGCTGACCGCTCCGTCGGCGCCGACGAGACTCGCGGCGTGCAATTCCTTGCGCTGGCCCCCGCGATCAACTTCGACGCGCAAACCGTGCCCGTTGGGAGAGAGTCCCAGAAAGCGGGTGTCATAGTCGATTGAAGCGCCAGCCGCTTGGGCTTCCTGGGCGAGCGCGGGGATCAGGCGGGAACGCTCAATGATAAGGTCCGGCCGACGTAGGGAAACGACGGCGGAGCGCCCGTCGGTGAAGAGCTCAAAGCGGCGAGTTTCGTTCAGGATGCTGGCCCGCGCGGAATGGCCGATCTGGTTCTTGAAATGGTCGGTGACAATCAGGGTGCGGGACGTCGGGTCCAAAGTCGGCATGGATTCCAGCACACGCACAGAGCGACCACCACGTGCAACGTGGGTTGCGGTATAGAAGCCCGCCGCGGAGCCGCCAACGACGACAACCTCACCGGCGTTCCGGTCGTGCCGGAACTCGTTTTCTAGTTTTTCCACCGTCTCTGCTTCACCCTGTTGAAGGAATGCGCCGTTGCACGTCCTGCCACTACCGCGGATCCACATCACCACCTGGATGACTCTAAATTCTGGTGAGCGGACTGCGCCACAGAGTATAGCGAATCCTATGCCTGGGGCAAAACCCAGGCGGGGGCGAGAGTCTCTCCTTCGGGGACAGCTCCAGAGGTTTTCAGGCGGCAGTCTTGTCCATCTGACGCTCGTAGGGAGCCCGCTCCAGCCAAGCGACGGCGGGCAGCATGGAAATCATGACCAAGGCACCGATCAGGATCGCACCTGAAGAGGACAAGTAGGTTACCAGGACGGCGGCGCTTCCACAGACGGCACCCGCCAAATACATGGCGAGAACGGCGCCGCGCTGTCCTAAACCAAGATTGGCCAGGCGGTGAGCGGAGTGATCTTTGCCCGGAGTGGCAAAAGGGAGCAAACCGCGACGCGAGCGGGAGATGGTGACGAGCGTGGTGTCAAAAATCGTCGCGCAAAGGATGAGCACCGGAGCGAGCCAACTGGCGGCGGTGGTGGCATGTTCGAGCCGGAGTTTCAGCGCGAGCGTGGCCATAAGAAATCCGAGGAACATCGCGCCCCCATCGCCCATGAAGATTTTGGCCGGCTTAAAATTCCAGCGCAGGAATCCCGCGGCCGCCCCCAGAACCGCCGCCGCAAGAGTGGTGACGAGCGTTTGGCCGTTCAGATAAGCGATGAGGGCGAAGAAAACAGAGGCCATGGCCGCCACGCCGGCGCATAAGCCATCCATGTGGTCCAGGATGCTGAACGAGGCGGTGATGCCGACGACCCAGAGAATGGTAAGAGCAGCATCGAGCCACTGGCCGGGACGTCCGCCGAGCAAAACGCTGAAGACCTGAGCGTGGATGCCGCTTGCAAGAAGAATCACAGCGGCCAAAGGCATAGCGGCGAAGAGTTTGATCTGGTGATGCAGCCAGCCGCGGTCGTCCAGGAAACCGACGATGGCGACAAGGGTGGCGCCGGTGACGATGCCGAAACTTTGCGCCCGCGCCGCGCCGTCGAAGGCGATCAGTATGGCCAGCATCACGCCGCCATACATCGCCAATCCACCCAGCAGAGGGATGGGTTTGAGATGAACTTTGCGTGGGCCCGGCAAATCCACCATGCCCACACGAATAGCCAACGCGCGCACTGGCACCGTTAGTACCAGCGATGCTGACAAGGCGATTAGAAAAGCCAGCAGGCCCGCACTCATGCACCCTCGTCACTCGTTCTGGCGAAACTAGCCCGGGCGAGATGGCCAGACGTTCACAGAGACGATGCCGGTTTGGGTTCCGGCTCCCAAGTCAACGCAAAGACGGCGGCTGAGAGAAAGCCTCCGTTGCTGCCCCACGCAGCCAAGACACCATAACGCGAAATGGGAGCGAATGCCAGAAAATTTGCAGGGGCCGGTGGTTGATTCATCTTTTAACAAAGAATATATTATTAACAGGTAATATGACTCACATGACCCGTACCCGCGTCCGCCGGCCAGCGGGGCGCGCAAGTCTGCTGGCACAGGAAAGCTTCGGGCGTCAGACTTGGGCCATCGCGGAGACGATTTCCACCAATTTGGCGAGTTCCTTGTTTCTGTCGTACTCGGGCGCAGCCGCGGCTGCCGACGCACCCATGCTTCGGAGAAGATCCGGGTTGCGGGAGATGCGCCTGACCGCTTGAACGAGTTGTGCGGGATCATCGGGGTTTGCCGCAACGGAGAAACCTTTCCGGGCGCCGATGGAGACGACATCACATTCCTCGGGCGCAACCGCCACGACCGGCTTCCCGGCGGCGAGAACGCTGTACATCTTGCTGGGCACGACCACACCTTCGAGGCCGCGCTTTACGGTAATGACGTGGGCATCGGCAGCGGCAAGAACCGAAGGAATCTTGCTGCTGGGGAAGAACGGGAGGAAGCGGACATTGGGAAGTCCGGCGGCGGCGGCCTGCAGGCGCTCGCGCTGTGCACCATCACCGACGAAAACAATGGAGATACCGTCCTGCGCGAGTTCCCGTGCGGCGGCGAGCAGCGTGTCCCACGCACCATAGAAGCCGAGATTGCCGGCATGCACGAGAACAAATTGGGAATTGCCGCGAATGGCCTGGATGACTTGCGGATCGAAGGACGGGGTGGATCCTTGAGGCAGGATCTCCGCGCCATCGCGAACAACGGCAACATGCGCGGGGTCGACGCCCTTGGCGAGGATGCGATTGCGCATGTCGTCGCCGAGCACGACAACGCGGGTGGCACGGCGCAGTGCCCAGCGGTGCAGCTTTTCCCAAACGCGGACCAGCAGGCCGGGGGAAACGATGGAACCTCCCAGGGCCATGTCGGGATACAAGTCTCGGATGTTGTAGACGTAAGGCTTGCGTTTCAGCAGGGTGACGAAGGCGCCGACGATGCCCTCGAAGGGCGGGTCGGTCATAGCCAGAACGACGTCGCAGGGAAGAAAGAGGGCCCGCGGAACAGCCAGGAGAACGTAAGTCAGGTAATTGAGCACGCGCTTTTTCATTTGCGCGCGGGGAAAATCCGTGGAGCCGGTGCGGATGATCCGCACGCGCCCGGAATTCTCGGACTGATAAAGGCGCCAGGGACGGCGTTCAGCGGGATCGTAAGAAGGGCGCCCGCAGAGAACCGTGACGTCATGCTTTTCGGCTAAAGCATTAACAACGGTCTGCGCCATTTTTGCGGTCGCAGAAGTGTCCGGCGGATAGTAGAGGTTCAAGAGCAGAACGCGCATGGGGAGATTGTACAAGGAGAAAACGAGAGGTTGAAGGTGCAACCGGCTCCTCAACGGGTTGCCAAGACGCGCCAAGAAAGACTTTTTTCGGGTCTGATGAATCTGCATGACAACTACAAATCGGGAACACTCCAGACGCTTCCAGGGAGGGCCTCTGCGTTTAGCTGCCCTTCTTCAATTCCGCGAGCACCATCTTCGCCAGGTCCTTCAGCGTTTCGAACACGCCCTGCCCGGTGATCGCCACGGATTCAATCACCGGCTCGCCCTTCTTCTGCAAATGTTTCGTCAGATCTTCCACGCTCAGCACATTGGGCAGGTCGCGCTTGTTCAATTGCAGCACGTACGGAATCGTCGGGAAGTTCAGGTTGTGTTCTCTCAGGTGTTCTTGAAGGTTATCCAGTGTCTCAAAGTTTGCGTCCAGCCGCTCTTCCTGGGAATCCGCGACAAAAACCACGCCATCCGCACCTTTCAGGATCAGCTTCCGGCTCGCTTCGTAGAACACCTGCCCGGGCACCGTATACAAGTGAAAGCGCGTCTTAAACCCGCGCACCGTTCCCAAATCCAACGGCAGAAAATCGAAGAACAGCGTCCGGTCCGTCTCCGTGGCCAGCGACACCATCTTTCCCTTCAGGTTTTGGCCTGTATGGTCGTAGATCCACTGCAGGTTGGCGGTCTTCCCGCCGAGGCCCGGACCGTAGTAGACCAGCTTGCAGTTAATTTCGCGCGCAGGAAAATTGATGAAAGGCACGAGTCGTCAACCTGAATACCGTCTGAAACTTATAGCACACGCACGCAAGGCAGGCCAACGTCGCTCTTGCGTGGACGTCTCTGCAAAGGCTATTCCTAGTGTCACGGAGAAGCGCCCTCTTCGGGGAAATTATTTTTTCATATGCTGCCGGTCGGTAAAGACTATCTGACCTAGCACTTCCGTCCTCTTCTGACTTCCGTTGACGACGGCGCAGCCCTCTGCTACATTCGCGCCATGGCGAAACCCCAGAAATCTTCCTCGGGCTCTTCCGGGCGGGCCAAGTCCTCGTCCCAAGCCCAGGCTAAGCTTAAGAAAAAGAATAACTTACCCCCGCCTCCCCCGCAACGTGGTGGTGTCGAGATGATTGACCCGCGCGTGCAGGCCCAGATGAAAGTCTATGAAGAGGCCATGGCTTTCTTCCACCAGCAGAAATTCCAACGTGCCAAACAGGAACTGGAAAAGGTGCTTGAGGGGCCCAGCAAGGAGCTGGCCGATCGCGCTCGCACCCATCTTCGTATCACCGAACAGCGCATGAAACCCCTCTCCGAGCAGAATCCCAAATCGCCCGAGGAGCATTACCAGCGCGGCGTCGCCATGATGAATCTTGGCCGCTGGGATGAAGCCCGCGAAAGCCTCGATCGGGCGCGCAAACTGGCCCCCAAGGCCGATCACATCCACTACGCTCTGGCCGCGCTCGACTGCCTCACCGGCGAAGCCGATTCCGCCATGGCCAACCTCAAGGTGGCTATCGAGCTCCGCCCTTCGAACCGGTACCACGCGCGTAACGACGAGGACTTTGCGTTCCTCCAGGAAGACCCCCGCTTCACCGAATTGCTGTATCCTGAAAAGGACGGCTACACGGGATAGTCTCTCCGGAAGTGGATCGCTGCCTCGCTCGTGTCATTCGGAAGCTGAGCCTCACGTGAACAAGTCTCGACGCAAGAAATCCCTGCAATCCCGCGGTCTGCGCGTCGTCGCACTCGGCGGAGGTACCGGCCTTTCCGCACTGCTTCGTGGCTTGAAAGAGCATGTCGTCCGCCGCACGGACCGTCACGCTTCCCGCGCGCGTCCCATCGCTGACCTCGCCGCTATTGTTACCGTCACCGACGATGGCGGCAGCTCCGGCCGTCTTCGCCGCGAAAATCGCATGCTCCCTCCCGGAGACATCCGCAACTGCATGGTCGCCCTATCGAAAGATGAAGCGCTGCTCGGCCGCCTCTTCCAGTACCGCTTTCATGCGGGGCGCGGCCTCGTTGGGCATAATTTCGGCAACCTGTTCTTGGCCGCTCTCACCCACGTCACCGGCGATTTTGTCGAAGCCGTTCGCGTCTCCAGCAAAGTCCTCGCCATCCGCGGGCGTATCTTTCCCTCCACCATCTCCAATGTGCATCTCACCGCCACGCTCGCCAACGGCCAGCGCGTCAGCGGCGAAACCAAAATCTCCCGCAGCCGCATGCCCATCCGGCAAATCCAGCTCGTGCCTCGCCGCGTTCGCGCCCTTCCCAAAGCCATTGACGCCATTCAAAAGGCCGACCTCATCCTTATGGGCCCTGGCTCTCTTTACACCAGCGTGATCCCCAATCTCCTCATTCCGGAAATTGCCCAGGCCATTGCCCGCTCCAAAGCCCCACGCATCTATGTCGCCAATCTGATGACCCAGCCTGGCGAAACCACACACTACGCTCTCAGTGAGCATTTGCGCGCCATTCAGCGCCATGTCGACAAGCGTGTCATTGACTGGGTTGTCGCCAATCGCCAGCCCGTTTCTCCCGACGTCGCTCGCCGTTATCGCGCCCAAGGCGCCGAGGCCGTCCTCGTTGATGCCGAGAAGGTCCTCAAGCTCAAAGTCAAACTCGTTCTCGACAATCTCCTCGAAGAACACGGCCTCATACGCCACAATTCTCCCCGTCTCGCGCGCCTCCTCGTAGACGAATTTCTTCTGCGTCCCTCCCGCCGCTGATCTCCACGCTTCTTCGTCCCACTTGAGTAGGGCCCGCCTAACTTCCCACCATGTCATTCCGAGCGGAGCGACCCGATTTTTTCTTCCGCGCCGCAATTTGGCGCGTTGGGTCGCGTAGTCGAGGAATCTCTCCGCCGCCTTTTTTCCACCGCAGTTCATAACAATCTGCGCTTGCCAAAGTTTTCCTGGGATTTCCTTGCCTGGCCGCGCGTTCCCCTGCCTCACCGCCAGCGAAATCGCACGCCGCCGCGCACAAGAATCGGCGGCCCCACGGTAATCACCGGGGTCGCCGCCACGCTGAACCGGTTATCCGTCAGATTCTGCACTGCTAGGAACACCGACGTGCGCCGCAATACCTCTCGCGACACTTGCGCATCCAGCGAAAACGCCCGCCCCAGCGGGAGCTGATTCAGATCGTCGTCAAACTGGTTCCCGGAAAAGCGTGCCTGAATGCTGGCGTTCCACCTCCGCCCCAGATAGCTGGCCTGAAAGCTGAACTGGTTCTGCGGCACCTGCGGCAGGCGCAATCCATCCAGCGGCGTCACTGCCGGCGGGCTCGGATAACTCACCACCGTAGCATCCACAAACAAATAGCTCGCGGAAAGCTGCAGCCGCGGCCGCACCTGCCACTGCCCCGACAATTCAACTCCCCGCGCTCGCGTCACCCCCAGGTTTTCTTTCTCTCGCGTGATCAGCGCCGGCGTGCTGGTGATCGTCACATTCGCAACCGGATCAGCGATGTCGCTCCAGAAAAAATTACCACGCAGCGTGAGCCGGTTTGCCCACGTCTGGTAACTCAGCCCCGCCTCGCCACCCGTCAGGTGCTCGCCCGTCAAAGCCGGATTCGCCAGCGTCAGCACGTTGCCCACGCGGGAATTCCGGTACAACTCGTTCAAGGTCGGCGCGCGGAACGCCCGGTACACCGAAGCACTCAACGCCAGCCCGTGCGAAAAACTCCGCAGCAACGATACCCGCGGGCTGAAGGCCGTCTCTGACCTCTCTGCAAACGCGTTCGTCACCGGTGTCCCAGTCGTCAGCGGCTCGCTGTTCTGGAAGCCGGTGTTGTTGTTCCACGTCTCCACGCGTCCGCCAAACGTCAGCAGCCACTTGGGCGCAAAGAAGAAAGCGTCCTGCGCGAAGAATCCCCAGGCGTGCTGCCGCCCACCCGCATCCGCCAGTGTGAACGGCGCCCCCGACCGGTAGTTCGTGTCCTCGCTTTGGCCGCGCACATCGTGCGCCTCGATTCCCCCGGCCACTTTGTGTTTCTCTGCAAATAGCCGTGTCCACGTGCCCACAAATCCGATCTGCTGCGAAGGATTGCGTTGCAGATCGGTCAGCGCCTCCGAGTTGCGGTCCGCCGCCACCGCGGAAAACGATTGGTGATAAATCTCCGTCGAGCCATAGAGCCGCGCCGAAAAACTTCCCGCATGCGCCGTCGTCCAGTCCAATCCCAAATCCCCTTGCGGGATCGTCGTATCATTCAGTTGCAACGGCGTTCCATTTCGTCGGCTTTCTCCAAAGCCGCTTCCGCGCGCGAAAAACCGCCCCTGCTCTCCCAGATTCCGCGAAACCTCCAGCGTCCCTGCCAGGTCCGCCGTTCCCGCATCCGTGTCCACGGTTCCTCGCTGATCCGGCGGCACCAGTACATACCCGCCCGTGCGGAGCGCCTGCCCAGCTGCCGCCAGCGACCAGTTGCCCACCGGCGCCCCCACGGCAAAGGACACATCCGGGGTGCTCATGCTCCCGTACGATACTTCCCCCGACGCATACCCTTGCTCTGCCGAACGTGTGCGCAGGTTCACCACACCCCCCAGCGCTCCGTTCCCAAACACATCGGAGGCGCCACCGTTCGTCACTTCCAGAGTTTCAAGTTCCGCCCGCGGCACACGCGCAAAATAAACCCACCCGCCAAACGGATCGTTCAGCGGAATCCCGTCCAGCAGCACGCTCGACCTGCTCGTGGCGCTCGCGCCCACTCCCCGCAGCGACACGCCCTGCGACGACGGATTCGCAAACAAACTGCTCGACCTGCGGAATGTGCTAAACCCCGGCACCTCCCGCAGCACATCGTCCACCACCAGGCTTCCTGCCACCTCCACTTGCTCCGCCGGAATCGCGTACTGGCTCATCGGCACCGCCGGAATGGGATCTTCGATGGTCGCTTTCACCTGCAACCGCTCGATGTAGGGCGACGGCGTCAGCACAATCCGCACGCGCTGCACCGAAGTGTGTGGTCTTACCTCCAGCGTAACCGCCGCGAAACCGGGAAAACTGATGCGCAAACTCCCGCCCTTGTGTGTTTCCGCGAAACTGAAACTTCCGCTGGCATCCGTTTTCGTCAGGATCACCCCATCCGGCGAGCGATACTCGATCTGCGCTCCCTCGATCGCGGAACCTGTCGAGTCGGCCACCGTCCCACGTAGGCCAGCGCCCTCCTGCGCCAACGTCAGAAAGGCCAGCGCCGCGAAGCTGACAAGAAAAACGGCCGCTCGCCCGGCAACGAAGCAAATCTGCCGCAGGGAATTTCCCTCTGACCGGAAGATTTGTCCTCGATAGCGCACGTCACCTGTCCATCCACTAATATTGGCCTCACCTCGGCCGCGCGGAAATGGCGTCCATCCAGATTAACGAAACTCTTCCTAGCTGCGTTCGCTGCCTCTCATAAGGGTCACCAAACACCCAAGGCTCCCTCACAATGCTGCTTCATCGTCGCTCCCTACCCCATAAGCAAAATTCCGGCTAATATTCTTTCCGAATCCATCGAATTCTCACGGAGCGACTCTATGTCCACTTTTGGTCTCATCGAATACAAAGACGCCAGCCCCGCTGTCAAGGCTGTTTACGACGACATCATGGCCACGCGCAAAACCGATTACATCAATAATTTCTGGAAGGCCATCGCCCACGATCCCGCTCTTCTCAAGCGCACCTGGGAAAGCCTCAAGGAAATCATGGCCCCCGGCGCGCTCGATCCACTCACCAAGGAACTCCTGTACATCGCCGTCAGCGTCACCAACAATTGCCAGTACTGCATCGCCTCCCACACCGCTTCTGCGTTCGCCAAAGGCATGACCCCGGAAATCTTCAAGGAACTTCAGGCGGTCATCGGCGCGGCCAATGAAACCAACAAACTCGTCACCGGCTACCAGGTTACCGTGGACCAGCGCTTTCTTCCGCCCCTCCAACCCAACAAATAGCCAAACCGCGCCAGAGGGATACGATGTCACAGTGCTTTTCCACGCCTTTCCGCTCATTGACACCGCCAATCCACGTCCCCGATACTGACTTCCTATGAACTCCCTTTCATTCGCACTGCTCCTGATTCTCTTGCATCCATTCGCCCTGCCCCTCACCCCATCCTTTGGCTCCGCGGCTCTGCGTGAGGCTCCCCAGAAGAAAGATCTCTATCCCGCCTCCGCTGACGCCAAAAAGGAAATCGACGAAGCGCTCCATTCCGCCTCGCCCTTGCACAAACGTGTTCTTGTCGTCTTTGGTGCCAATTGGTGCCTCGACTGCCACGCCCTCGACGACGCCTTTCACAGTGCCGAAATCGCCCCCACCCTCGCAAAATATTTTGTGGTCGTCCACGTGGACATCGGCCATGGCGACAAGAATCTCGATCTCGCCCAAAAGTACGATGTGCCTCTCAATCGCGGTATTCCCGCCATCGCCGTGCTCGATTCCGCTGGCAAACTTCTCTTCAGCCAGAAACACGGTGAATTTGAGGCCGCCCGCTCCCTGGCCACCGCCGATATCCTCACCTTCCTCAACAAGTGGAAACCCGCTTCGCCCTGAGGGTCCACGCGTTGACAGCCGCCTCCTTCGCGGCAATACTCGTGAGCGATGATTGGACTCTTGCGCGGCCGCCTCCTGGAAAAGCGGCCCAATCAGGTCATCATGGATGTCGGCGGCGTCGGCTATCTCGTTGCCGTGCCCCTTTCCACTTTCGCTGCACTCGGCGAACTCCACGCCGAAGTCACGCTGCTCATCCACACGCACGTCCGCGAAGATGCCCTCTCCCTCTACGGCTTTCTCTCGGCCCGCGAAAAGCATCTCTTCGAGCTGCTCCTTGGCGCTTCCGGTGTCGGCCCCAGCCTCGCCCTCAAAATTCTCTCCGGCATGAACGTCGAAGAACTCGTGCCCGCCATTCGCGGAGGCGATCTCGCCCGCCTCACGAAAATCCCCGGCGTCGGCCGCAAGACCGCCGAACGCATGGTGGTCGAGCTCAAGGACAAGCTTGAAGCCGTGGCCGTCGAAGCCGAAAGGCCTGCCGCCGCTTCCCCCGCCGGCGTTGAAGCCGACGTCAAATCCGCTCTCGTCAATTTGGGCTACGACGAGCGCACCGCCGAAGCCGCCGTCGCCGAAGCCCGCCGCTCGGGCTCCTCCGGCTTCGAACAACTTCTCCGTGTTACTCTGTCAGCGCTAAGCGGCGCGCAGACAAGGTGACGGCGTCACGAGCGGGTAGGAATTTGCAGCGGAGAATGGAGACCAGCCACGAGATCTCAGATATCGGATATCAGTTATCAGTTTTCAGAAATCAGGAACCATCCGCGACAAACGCTTTCTTGATTCCTGGTCGCTGGTCGCCGATCGCTGATCGCTCCTAACCCCATGCCCAACATCCCACCCAAAAACGATCCCGCGCGCCCTTCCCGCATTGTCTCCGGCGCCGCCATTGACGATGACGCGCGCCTCGACGCCAGCGTTCGCCCCAAGCGCCTCGACGAATACATCGGCCAGAAACGCGTCAAGGAAAACATCTCCATTGCCATCGAAGCCGCGCGTTCCCGCGGCGAAGCCCTCGATCACGTTCTCCTCTACGGCCCGCCGGGCCTCGGCAAAACCACGCTGGCCCAGATTATCGCCAACGAACTCAATGTTCCCATCAAGACCAGCGCCGGCCCGCTCCTCGAACGCAAGGGCGACCTCACCGCCATCCTCACCGCCCTCGAAAAAAAGGAAGTTTTCTTTCTCGACGAAATTCACCGCCTGCAGGCCGCCGTCGAGGAAGTCCTCTATCCCGCCATGGAAGATTTCCGCGTGGACCTCGTCATTGGCCAGGGCCCCGGCGCGCGCATTCATCCCTTCCACCTCAACCATTTCACTCTTATCGGCGCCACCACTCGCGCCGGACTCATCACCGCGCCGCTGCGCTCCCGCTTCGGCATCGTCCATCGCCTCGAGTTCTACGAGCCCGAAGACTTGCTCATCATTCTTCACCGCTCCGCCAATATCCTGAATATCCAGATGGATGAGAGCGGCGCCGTGGAAATCGCCGGCCGTTGTCGCGGCACACCGCGTGTCGCCAACCGTCTGCTCCGCCGCGCCCGCGATTTTGCCGAAGTCCGCGCCGACGGCCGCATCACCCGCGAAGTCGCTCAGGACTCTCTGCGCATGCTCGGTGTGGATGAACACGGCCTCGATGAAGTGGACCGCAACCTTCTTCTCGCCCTACTCGACAAGTACAATGGCGGCCCTGTGGGTGTCGGTACGCTCGCCGCGGCCCTCAGCGAAGAAGAGGACGCCATCGAAGAGATGTATGAGCCCTATCTCATGCAGATCGGCATGCTCGATCGCACCCCGCGCGGCCGCGTCGCCACCCCGCGCGCGTACGAATACTTCGGCCGCGAACTCCCCAAGCGCCAGCCCCGCCTTTTCTGAGCTTTTTCCGTCCCTGTGGACTCTGAACTCCCGGCATGCTGGACTCTTCTTCACCCGCACTCAGAATTCATTGGACACCGGCCCTCCGGATCAGTACTATCCCCGGCATTCTGCGGTCCCATCCCATCCGAGGAGGCAGTGCATGGCGCGCCGACAATTCCTCGCCCAATTATTGGGCCTTCCGTTCCTTTCCTTAGGTGTCAAGGCCGAGGAGCCTAAAAAGGCCCTCAAAATCATGATGAAAAGTGCCTGGGGCTCCGACGACCCTACCAAAGCGGCTTTTCCTTTCCACCACGGCCTGGCTTTGGCCGAAGCCGGCCACGAGGTCCAGATCTTTCTTCTCGGCGAGGCCACTTCCCTGATGCGCAAGGTTACTGCCAACGCCGTCGTTCCCGTTGGCTGGCCGCCCCTCAGTGAGGCCCTCGAAAAAATCGCCGCCAAGCACATTCCTGTTTTTTCTTGAGGTGCCTGCAGCCGGGCCCGTGGGGTCACGGAAAATGATTTGACACAGTGGGGCGCCAAATTCGGAAGTCCAGCAGTCTTTGTCGGCCTCGTCGAGTGGGCTGACCGCATCATCACCGAATAATCACGCTGGTCATCCGGAGGCCGGTGAGAACCTTCATTAGCCAGGAATATCTCTTAAAACCTTTTCAATTGTGCTTCATGAACTGCCCTTTGCTTCCAGTCAGCGAGTTATAAAGAGTTTCGATGAACTTGTCCGAATCAATGAATCCGCCAGACCACTTCTTCCACGGTTCCAGGATTTTCTCCTGCTTCATTTGTTCCAGTGTCTTGTGCTCGTTCAGCGCTTTTTGCACGGCCGTGGAGGTCTCTTTCAGCATCTTCACGAATTCGCGCACGTCGTCCAGGTTGGAAAGCGCGCCATGTCCGGGGATCACCTTCACGTCCGCCGGCAACTGCGCGGAGGCCTTCTCCATCGCGTCAATCATCCCCTGCACGCTGCCGCCGCTCGCCACATCGATGAACGGGAATCCATAGCGCACAAAATCGTCGCCCATGTGCACCACGTTGTTCTTGGGAAAGAAAATCACTGCATCGCCGTCGGTGTGCCCGGCCGGGAAGTGCAGCGCCCGTATATCCTCGCCGTTCAGGTGCACAGTCACGTCGTGCTCAAATGTAATCACGGGCAGCGCCGCCTTCGGAGCGGCCTTCACCTCCATCTTCATTGAGCCCCCGTTCCCCGCAGTCCCTCCCGTCTCCATGCGCTTTCGCACGTTGTCCTGCGCGATCACGGTGGACCCCGTGTTCGCGAACGGCTCGTTCCCGCCCGTGTGGTCCCCGTGGTAGTGCGTATTGATCACAAACCGCACCGGCTTGTCGGTGATCTTCAAATCCTTCAGCGCTGCCTGAATCTTCTGCGCCAGTGGTGCGAACTGGTCGTCGACAATCACAATCCCATCTTCCCCCACCGACGCCGCAATGTTTCCGCCTTCGCCTTCCAGCATGTAAATGTTTCCGGAAACTTTCGTTACCTTGATTTGCACTTTTGAAAAATCCGTGTTCTGCTGCGCTTTCGCTGGCTGCCCAACCGCCATCATTCCGCCCAGCAGCACCGCGCAAATCCCCAGCCGTCCCATCCAGACCTTCTCCCTCATCGCCCCTCCTCACAATCAGCGCCGCATTCTACCACCTTCCCCGCCAAAGTAACTTCACGTCACACCTTCCCAATTCGCTTCCAAACAACCAGTGCTAGTACGATATCTTCAATCTACAGAGCTGCGCCGAGCTTTCTGTTCGCGCTCGCCTGGAAAATTCTGTGACCGATTCTTCCGCCACCAAGCCCCAACCCGCCGGTTCGCGACGTTTTGCCTTTCTCGTGGCCGCGGGCATTTTTCTGAGCCGCGTCGCCGGACTCATTCGCGACCGCGTCTTCGCCCACTACTTCGGCAATTCCGACGCCGCTGACGTCTTCAAAGCCGCCTTCCGCATCCCAAATTTCCTGCAAAACCTTTTTGGCGAAGGCGTGCTCTCCGCTTCCTTCATTCCCGTCTACGTCAGCCTGCTCGCGCGCAACGACAAGGAAGAAGCGCGCAAGACCGCCGGTGCCGTCGCCGCGCTACTCGCACTCAGCACTTCACTGCTTGTGCTTCTTGGTGTTCTCACCGCCCCGTGGCTGATTGACGCCATCGCCCCCGGCTTCCACGGCGAAAAGCGCCAGCTCACCATCCTCCTTGTGCGCATCCTCTTTCCGGGCGCGGGTCTCCTCGTTGGCTCGGCCTGGTGCCTCGGCGTCTTGAACAGCCACCGCAAATTCTTCCTCTCCTACACGGCCCCGGTTCTCTGGAACATCGCCATGATCGCGGGCATGATCGCCTTCGGGGCCGGCCGCGCGCAAAACTCGCTCGTGGTCATCACCGCGTGGGCGTCCGTTGTCGGCAGCGCGTTACAGGTCGCCGCGCAGCTTCCCATGGTCCTCAAGCTTCTCGGCGGGTTGCACCTTGCCCTCGCCCATCAAGCCGAACACGTGCGCACGGTCATCCGCAATTTCTTCCCTGTCTTCATCAGCCGCGGCGTCGTTCAAATCAGCGCGTATATCGACGCTTTTCTCGCCAGTTTTCTTCCCACTGGTGCCGTTTCCGCTCTCGCCTACGCGCAAACACTCTACACGCTTCCCGTCAGCCTGTTCGGCATGTCCGTCTCCGCGGCGGAATTGCCGGTGATGAGCGGCGCCATCGGCGAGGCCGGCGAAGTTGCCAAAATCCTCAGCGGCCGCTTGAACGCAGGCCTTCGCCAGATCACTTTTCTCGTGGTTCCTTCGGTTGTCGGCTTCCTCGTGCTCGGCGACGTCATTGTCGCGGCCATCTACCAGTCGGGCCGCTTCACCCACGCCGACGTGCTCTACGTCTGGGGCATCCTCGCGGGCTCGACTGTCGGCCTCCTAGCGTCCACTCTTGGCCGACTCTACTCTTCGGGTTTTTACGCCTTGCGCGACACGCGCACCCCGCTGCGCTTCGCCGTCGTCCGCGTCCTGCTCACCACGATTCTCGGCTATCTCAGCGCTCTTCCGCTGCCGCGCCTCCTGGGGATTGAACCGCGATGGGGTGTTGCAGGCTTGACCATTTCCGCCGGCATCGCCTCCTGGGTCGAATTCACTTTGCTGCAGCGCGGCATCCGCCGCCGCATTGGACAAGTCGGCGTGCCTCTCGCCTTTCTTGCGCAAGTCTGGTTCGCAGCACTGGTCGCCGCGACGGTCTCTCGCGGCTTGCTTCACACCCTCGGCCCGCGTGGTCCAATTCTCCTTGCCGTTCTTGTCCTCGGCGTCTACGGCATAGTTTTCTTCGCTGTGAGCCTCACGTTGAAATTGCCCGAAGCGCAATCGATGATCGGAATGATTGGCCGGCGCTTTGGAGTGAAGTAGGCTCTGGGCTCAGCGTCGGGAGGTCCAGGAAGGTTCGGCATGGCCACGGTTTACATTGCCCTGGGAAGCAACGTCGGCGAACGCGAACACAGTCTGCGCGAAGCGCACCGCCTTTTAGTCGAAGCCGGCATCCGCATCCTGAAGATCTCCAGCATCTACGAAACCGAGCCCGTGGACTATCTCGAGCAAGCCTGGTTTCTCAATGCCGTTCTCGAAGCTCAAACCGATTTGCGCGCCGAGGATTTATTGCACAAGCTCCGCTCCATCGAATCGGCCATGGGCAGCAAGAAACCCTTCGCCAAAGGCCCGCGCCTGATCGATCTGGACATCCTTCTCTACGGCGACGACACCATCGCCACTCCCGAACTTCAGGTGCCGCATCTCCGCATGCTGGAGCGCCGCTTCGTTCTCGTTCCTCTCGCGGAGATCGCTCCGAATCTCCGCCACCCCTCCTGGCCCGCCACAGCAAGCCAACTCTTAGCCGCCCTGAAAGATACAAGCGTAGTTCGCCTTACCTCGTCGTTCTAATTCTCGCGCGCCGTGTCCGCACTATCTCTGCGTCCTACCGCGGCCTATTTGGAGTGCGGCGGCTTGCCGCCGCTTTTGCGACCGCAAGCCCCGAGACCAACCGTAGTTCCTCCCTATACTGCTGTCCCTGCGCAGACCGCTCAGCTCGTTCGCCGCACCACCAACCGGTGCAGCGTCATCAGCTTCGGCTGCAGCGCGTCCAGTTCGATCTGCGAAAGGCCGCCCTCGCTCGTTTCGCGCCAGCGGTACACGCCGGGCTCGGATTCCGTCTCCTCGTGCCCGACCAATCGCCGCAAGAATTCGCGTGCATCACCAGTCGAGGCCTTCTCCCGCAAGCTCGGCCGTGCCACCGCCTCCACCGCATAGCTGCGCAGCAATTTGTTCCAGTACGCATCGAAGAGTTCGCTCGAGGCAAAGATGTCGCTCCAGGCCACTTCTCCGCCGTAAGCGACCACCACGCCGACCACCCGCTCGCCCTTCAATCCGGACGTCTCCCTGCGGAAGCGCCGCTGCAGCTCTTCAACCACAGTCTCGACGGAACTCCCCACACGGCGTGATTCATAGATCTTCGTGTATGACTGCGTCTGCGCCTCCACGGTCACCGTTTCATTGATCTCCGCCGCGCTCACGCGCGCAGCGGGCGCCGAAGGACTGGCCATTCTGCCGGAGACATTCGATCCGCCAGTGACCGCAGCCCAAACGTCTGCTTGTTTCTGATTGATCGCTGCATTTTCCCGCACGCTCGGATGCACAATCGTCTTGGCCTCATTGAACGTGGATCCCGCGGACCACCGCCCGTGCTCCACGCAAAACACGTCGAGCGGCAGGGGGTCGCCAAACGGCGCCACGATGCGGTCCTTCGCAATGATACGATCCTGTTTTCCGCCGCTCACCAGTTCGCCCGCAAGCAACAGCAGGGGCCGCTTGCTGTGATTGATCAGCACCAGTTGATTCACGGACGGGCCGCTATTGTCCGGCGGGGTGGGCCGCCCGTTGCCACGATTGCGGATCAGCGTCTCAGCGCCCTGTTCGCGGACGGTGACTTCGCCCCGCGACAACCCTTCTTCCAGCGTAAGAAACGCGCTGGTGTCATACCCCGACGAGCTGACTACCGGAAACACAGTGAGATTTTCGTAAGTAATTGGTTCCAACAGCCGCCAATCGCTTTCCGGCTTCCCCGGCTGTGCCGGCGAGCCGGGCGATGAACAGGCAAAACCCAGTGCAGAGATGCCAAGGAGACTACTTCCCAATAACGTGAAATACGAACGGTCCATACTTTCCTCCTGTGCGTGCGGCGTGAGCACGTTCTGGAGTTAGAACGGACCAGCGGGAATTTCTTGCAGGCAGATCAATCGGCGGGGGAATGCAGTCTACAAGGGCAAAAGGCGAAGGGGAAAATAGCTCAGGAACGCGGGTCGCCCAGGTTGGTGCGCGGCTTGCTCCGCCGGCTACGGGAAGCTTCCGCCTCCTGGCGTTCGTATTCGGCGATTTCCTCTTCCGTATAAGAATAGGAATCGCGCGAGGCAAACATGGACGTCGTGCGGCTGGCCGCCTTTTTCTTTTTGCGCGCTTCCCCGAATTCGTAGCGCGTCATGCGCAGCGGCCCTTCGATGGCCTTTATTTCCACGAGCAGGTCGCTCACCTTTTCCAGGAAATCGTGCAGGTGGAACGGCCGCACCACATAAGGAAGATGCGAGATCTCCAAATGGCCCACGAACTGGCTGCCCGATATTTCCGGCACGACAAACAGGATACGGAGCCGACCGCCCTCTTCCGCCGCCACCCCCGCAAGTTCCCGCAACACCTGAAATGTCGGGGATTCCAAGCCGATCAGCGCGATGTTGGCGATCAGCAGCGAGTACTCCCCGGTCTTCAGTTCGGAGTGCAGCATCGGCACATCCGGCACAATGCGTACACGCCAGCCCTCGGAGTCCAGTATCTGCTTCAGTGCTCCGGAGTTTTGGGGATCGTCTTCCAGGACAAGGATTCCGACCTGCGGCACTGCCGCGTTGGGAAGGGTCGCCATTGGAAAAGTATATTGCGGTGCAAGGGAGGAGGCAGTGCTCGCCAGGACGCGGATTCGTAAAGGGCACCTGTCCCGAGGGACGGGCTGAAGCTCGGGGCTGCTTTGGTGTGGACGTGGAAACCTGCCTTGGGATCATCGTCACCTGCGCAGGATTACGCTGCGTCAGCACCTGGTAGGCCTGGTCATTGATGAAACGCGCCGGCCGAAGCCGCATAGCCTTCACCTCACGCCGTACCAGGTTACCGCTACTCTATTTGCCGATGGCCAGATTGCTGCCCGCGGCGAATTTCTGAAGGCCACTGCCGTCCCAAAACATGCGATAGATCGCCGAATTGCGTGAGGCGTCCGTTCCAGTAAAAAAGATCTGGAGGCCGTCCGTCGACCAGACAGCATTCTGGGCAAACATGTCCAAGGGACTCATGATGACCCGCCGCTTTGATGATATTTCGTAGAGAAAAACCCCCTGGCCGTTTCCCATTTCTTTGTCCATCGGTGTGCCTGGCGGAACTTTGAGCCACTCCGCGGATACCAGGAGCAGATCCGAATTGAGTGGATGGATGCGCACGGCATTGGCGCTCGAAAATCCGAAAGCGTCGCCGAATACCTCCTTTTCAGAAAGTGTGCGTTGCACCGTTCCGTCCTCACTCACCCAGGAGAGCTTTTGCAGATCATCCACGAGAATGGTATGGGCGTCGACCCAGCCACCGATCGACATGATCTCCCCGGGAAAGAAGGCGGTCGCTGCGTCTGGAGAATTGAGCGGCGCGGTCCACAGGTGCCACTGTCCTTCCACGAATTTCAAGAAAGCGAAACGCGCATCGTCCGGTGACCAAACAGCTTGCTGCACAATTCCGTGGAGGAGCTCTGTGGACTTTCCGGTGGTGAGGTCATACAAAACAATTACGCGCATGTTCGTTTTATCGTCGCGCGTGTAAAGAAGTCGGCTTCCGTCATGCGAAACCGCGAGCTGATAGCCATCTGCGGCGGCTTGCCGAGTGACTGTGCCGCGCTTGAATATTACCTTCCCGGCAGAATTGAGGTACGCAAGCGCCACCGGCGGCTTGAAATTGGTAATGGGCTCAAGGACGGTCCTCTTGTCTTTATCCTTGTCTTTGTCGTTCGCGTCCGGATTGTCGTCCGGGTTGAGCTGATTCTTCTTGCGAAATTCCGGAAATTGATCGGGCATACTCTGGCCGCAGCCATTGAGCGTGCCGATCTGCGCGTGGTCCACGACCACGCGAAAGGTGTACTTGATCTCCGCCACCCCGTCCGAACACGCTTCACGAAAGAGTTTCACGCTTGCGTCCGCTCCCGTGGCCGCGTCCTTCGCATGGTACGTCCAGGCTTTGCCGGGATCATCGGCCGAAGTTTCGCCCGGGCCCAGCACAATGGGCGGGTAGTTCGCGCGATCCAGGCGCTCCGGACCCTTCATGCCCAGGCGAAGACCCCACGCAGGCTCGTTGCCATGAGCGATCACCAGAATCGGATAGTGTTTGGAAACCGGCGCGGCCGGCGCCGGCACCGTGCCCGGAGTTTTCGGGGGAGTTTTTGCCGCAGGCTGTTGAGCAGGCGCCTGGGCCAAGAGCGCTCCATTTGGGGCGGCAAAATGGAAAAGCGCGAAAACCAAGGCAAAAAGAAAGATGCGCACGTGAACCGTCCTCGGAACCATCGTCACACGCAAAAAACCGCCGGCGCAGCAGACGCCCACGAAATTAGAACAGAGCGACGATGCGCGGCGCAAGCGAAAGAAGTCGCGCGCCCACGGGAGAAACAGGCCTGAAAGTTCGCCCCAAAGTAAGTGGGTCAGTTTCCGGCGTCTCGACATACCGTTCAAGTGGCATTGGATCAACGAGGTCACAGCGGCGCTCAGGATCGGCTTCCTACAGGCTGGACGCTGCTCAAATGATCTTCTTCCGAGCTCCATCAATGAACTTTTGCCCTGAGAAATGTGCCTCGCGAAACCCCCGCCCCTGCTCGTTCGGAGAATAGAACCACTCACGACAAGTGGATTCTGGCAAGTACACCATCAGAAATTCAAATCGCGGAAGTTGGTGCGGGGCGGCCTCTTTGTCTTACGCTAGCAGCATAAGCGCCCGGGGATTTCGAGTGCTCGTCTGGAGGTAATAACCATGAGAAGGATCATGGCGGCTGTGAGTGTATTGCTGTTGGGTGCCGCCCTGGCCGTAGCGTGGCAGCAGAGCATTAGCGATGACGGCGGGTGGGTTCTTGGACTGGAAAAGGCGTGGAATCGGGCCCTCGAAGAAAAAAACGCCAAGGCTCTGGACATGGTCCTCGCAAACACATTTGTGTCTGTCGATACAGACGGGAGTGTCTCCTCCAAGCGCGAATTTCTGGCCAGTATCGAGTCGCCTGACTACCAGCCGTCCCAGGCAGTGACCGAAGAGAGCAATGTGAAAGTTTACGGGAATGCGGCAGTGGTGGTCGGGATATTCCGAGTGAAAGGGAAGGAGAAAGGGAAACTGTACGTGCATCGCGAACGGTTCGTGGATACCTGGATCAAGAGCAATGGCAAGTGGCAGTGCGTGGCAACGACGAGCACGCTGATAGCTTCAAAACGCCCGGCGGATTAAATCCATCAAGTCAACAGGCTGCGCCACGGGCGGCCACGATCATAACGCTGAAAAAGCTCGCTAGCCCTCACCGGCCAGAACAGGAGTTCATCGAAAGCTGACCCAATGCCCCTGCACATAGGCCTTGACAAGGCGAAGAAAAAGCGAAAGAATGGAGGCCGCTCCGAGGTGAGCTATGTCCCCAGTTCTTCCCCATTCGGCGCCAGTCTTCACCACCCGGCGCCGCCCCGTTCGTCGCCCCGTTGTTTCCTTCCTGCCTTTTTGCCCTGTTGAGCCAAACCCAAGACCAGAGGCCGGCGCCCTTGCCCAGGGTGAAGCCGGCTGGTGCAAGGGAAATCTGGATAGCCCTACGGCGGATTGCCCCCCGCCTCAATTCCAGATTCCCCGTGCGCCACTGGTGGGCATTGCTCGCCTCGCTGCGCAATCCCCGGCGGCGGAAACGAAGCTCCAGTCGGTGGAAAAGCCGGAGTATTTTCTGCTGCGGGTGAAATCCATCCTCAACCGCTGCGATTCAGACCGCGTGCCCTTTGAATGGACAATCAATCCCTACCGGGGATGCGAGTTTGCCTGCAAATACTGCTACGCAAGGTACACCCACGAATACATGGAAATTGGTGGTGGTGACTTCGAGAAAAAAATCTTTGTGAAACAGGATGCTGCGGCGCTGCTGGCGCGCGACGTCTCGCAAAAGTATTCCTACGAATCGAAAGCTTCGGGCTACACGCAAGCCGAACACATCGCCATCGGCACGGCCACGGACCCCTACCAGCCCGCCGAGCGGGAGTACGGCGTAACGCGCGCCTGCCTGGAAGAGCTGGCAAAGCGCGAGGGTTTGAGCATCTCCATCATTACGAAGTCCAACCAGATTGTGCGCGACATCGACATCCTGAAGGTCATCGCCTCCAAATCGGCTTTGACGATCGACATCACGGTCACAACTCTGAAGCCGCGGCTGGCTCGCCTACTGGAGCCGCGCGCCCCGCGGCCCGATTTGCGGCTCAGCGCCATGAAAGAACTGCGTGAGGCGGGATTGCATGTTGGGGTTGCGGCTTCGCCGGTGCTTCCGGGGATGACCGATGGCGAAGGGGAATTGGAGCGCGTCGCGGAAGCGGCAAAAACGGCAGGCGCGGAGTGGTTCTTCTCCGGCGTGCTGTTCCTGATGCCCGCGTCGGCAAAGCAGTTCCTTCCATTCGTGCGCGAGAAATTCCCGCACCTTGCCAGGCAATACGATGATTGGTACCGCCGCAACGGTTATGCGCCGGAAGAGTACCGGCGAAAGATTTCCGAGCGCGTCCTGCGCATCCGTCAGAAGTTCGGACTCGCGGCGCGGCCCTGGGAAGGCAATCGTCCCGCCGCACTGCGCGCCCAGTTGTCGCTTGGTTGGGATGCTGCGGCGGTCAGCGGAGAACTGCAGCGCACGCGGTCCTGCACCGCGAGCTAGGCCGCGGGGAAAACGCAGCGCTCAACTCGGCGGCGCGTCCAGACCGAACTCGCGGTGGGCCGTAAGCAGAGCCGTTTTCACCGCTTTTTCCTCAATCACAAAGGAAATGTTGGATTCCGACGAACCCTGAGCGATGGCAATGATGTTCACATGCTGGTTTCCCAGCACGCTGAAGGTTTTTCCCGCGATGCCGGGGATGCCGCGCATGTTTTCGCCGACAACCGCAACGATGGCGATAGTGGGATCCACGTTAATGTGTTCCACCTTTTGGTGAGCCAGGTCCTGTGAGAACTCCTTGCGCAGCGCGTCCACGGTGCGTTGCGCGTCCGCAGAGGAGACGATGAAGCAAATATCGTTTTGTGAAGACGATTGTGAAATCAGCAGCACGTTCGCGCGCACTTCCGCCGTCGTCGAAAACGTGCGCCCCACCACGTCCGGCAGGCCAACAATTCCGGGCCCCCCAAGACTGATCAGCGTCACATCGCGGATCGCGGTCAGCGCCTTCACACCGCCTCCCGTGCTCTGCCCTTCCGGAGTTATTTTCGTACCCAGCCGCTCGGGAGCGAAGCTGTTGCGGATCCACACGGGAATCGCCGCTTGCACAACCGGCTTCAGGGTTTTCGGATGCAAAACTTTCGCGCCGAAATAAGCAAGTTCCGCAGCTTCTCGATAGGAAATGACCGGGATCGTGCGGGCCTGCGGCACCAGGCGCGGGTCGGCCGTCAGCACACCGTCCACATCCGTCCAGATAATCACTTCTTCTGCGTCCAGAGCCGCGCCAAGAATCGTCGCGGAATAGTCGGAGCCGCCGCGCCCGAGCGTGGTAAGCAGTCCGGCGGGCGTGGCGCCAATGAAGCCGGTGACGATGGGAACCACGCCGGCGTCTAGCAAAGGACGCAAGCGGGCTTGCGAAGCCTCGCGCGTCAACTCCATATCCGGCTCGGCGCCGCCGTGAAACGCATCGGTGATGATCAATTGCGTTGCTTCCACGGCCTCGCTTTGCAAGCCCAGTTCGCGAACTGCTCCAGCCACCATGGGAGCCGAAAGGCGTTCGCCGAGACTCGAGATGGCGTCCAGCGCGCGCGGCGTGAGTTCGCGGAGCAGGGCCGTGCCCTCGCAGAGGCGGCGTCCCTCGGCAAAAACCTCTTCCATGCGCTGGCGAATGGGAAGCCGCCGCTCGGGGTCAGGAATAAGCGAGGTGAGGGCCGCGTCGTGCTGTGTCCGAAGCTGGTCGAAAACGGCGAAGGCGGCGCCATGGTCGCCAGACTGCGCGGCTTTGGCGGCTTCGATGAGGCGGTTGGTCACGCCGCTCATCGCCGAAACGACCGCGACGCACGGCGTATTCCGCGCGGCTGCCGCAACGATTTGTGCCGCTCTGGCAATGCACGAGGCGTCGCCCACTGAGGTGCCGCCAAACTTCATGACCTGTAAGCGCGATTTCATGACACTCCGTCCGGCCGCCGATGGATTGAGCGATTTTCAGCAGAGCGCCCGGCCTTTCATTGTAAGTCATTGCTACTGCAGCTGTGCAGGAAGGCGCACCCGCCGCAGCGCAACTGCAAAGAGAGAAAAGGCTCAAGGAACGATGATGCGAGACTCCTCTTGCTTCAATTCCTTAGCGCCGGGGAATTGGCCGCGGAGAAATTCAATGAAGAGGCGCGAACGGGAACGCCCGTTGGTGCGCAGAATCCCCATGCGGAACAGAAACACGAGCAACTGAAAAATATCGCCGTCCTTGATGGAACCAAAAGAGGTTTGCTCGGGCTGCTGCTTCGCTTCGGTGAGAAACGCGGCCAGCGAATCGTAAAGTTCGTGCCGGAGGGCCGGAACCGGCGGTTGCTCGTAAACGATACCGGCGATCAGCGTTTTGTACGATTCGGCCAGGGCCTGCAGCGCGGCAAGCACGTCCGGATCGGCCGTCGCGGGCTGCGCCGCACAAAATTTGGCGATGGTGAAGGCCATCGCGGAAAGAAGCTGCGGGTGCCGGTGAACCATGTCCGAGGAAAGCCGGACGTCCAAGAGCGGGGTGTTCGCGGGTAACGAGCGCGGATGCTGCTCTTCGTAGCGGTGCGCGGAAAGCAGGTAGGCGCAGTCCGCGGGGCAGTCGATGGTGACTTCGCGCTCCGTGCCGCAACACACCGCGCAGATTTTTTCCGCTTTGGCCGGGCAAAAACGGCCCGCCTTGCGTTTCTGACAAATTGGACAAGCCACGAATGATCCCCTGGAGTGAAAAAGTCAGGATATCACGCCATGATGATTTTGTTGTGGAAGCGGCGGGCCGCGATGATCAGCAGGGCCGCACCCATCAGGAAAAGAACCACGGCATCCGACCACAAATGAATCCAGCCGGCGCCGCGCAGAATGATGCCGCGGGTTATGTTGATGTAATAGGCGGCGGGCACAAAATAACTGAGGTAATAGAAAAACTTGGGCATCGTTTCGCGCGGAAAGATGTAGCCGGAGAAAAAGATGCTCGGGAGTATGGTAATAAACGCGAGCTGCATGGCGTTGGCTTGCGATGTCGCCTTGCTGGAAATCAGAATGCCCAGGGACAACGAAACGAAGAGGTACGGCAGCGAGAGAAACGCGAGAAGAATGACGCTGCCATGAATGGGCACGCCAAACAGAAATCGCATCGCCACCAGCAACATGCTGAGCTCGAAGAATCCTATCCCGAGATACGGAAGCAGCTTGCCGAGCAACAGGCCCATGGGGCGCACGGGTGTCACGAAGAGCTGCTCCAGCGTGCCGCGTTCCTTCTCCCGCACGATGGAAAACGCGGTCAGAAAGGTCGTCACGTTCAAGAGCAGCACCGCCACCAGGCCGGGCAAAAAGAAATTGGGCGAACGGGAATCCGGATTGAAGAGAATTTTCGGGCGCATCTCCACCGGGAAGGAGGCACTGCTATTGGCTAAAACGCGGCGCAACGATTCATCGAGGCCGATGGCGGTGGTGACGTTGATCGCCTGGCCCGCCACCGACGAATCAGAGCCGTCAATCAGCACCAGGACCTGCGCGCCGGTCTGGTGCAGCAGCCGGTCGGAGTAATCCACGGGAATCTTGACGCCTACGCGGCACTTGCCGGAGATGATCGCGTCGTTGAGGTCCCGGTCACTGTTGACGTACCGGATGAGGTGAAAGGTGTCGGAATTCTTCAAGCGGTCGAGGAGTTCGCGGCTCTCACGGCGACCGTCGGCATTGTATATGACCGTGTTGATCTGGCGGATGTTCGTGTCGATGGCATAGCCAAGCAGAAACATCTGCAGAATCGGAATGATCAGGGAAAAGAACAGCGTGGAGAAATCGCGCTGGATATGCAAGGACTCCTTGTAAAAGACAGCGCTAAAACCGCGGAAGAGATTATTCACGGGAGGCCTCCTGCTGCGCCTGGTGCTTGCTGGTGAGCTCGACAAAAACATCCTCCAGGCTCGGAGCGAGCGGGCGAATCTCCGCGACGACGATGTTTCTTTTCAGGAGTTCTTCGCGCAGCCCGTTCAGATCGTAGTGATCGTCAACCAACGCGTGGATGGATTGCCCGTAAATGGTGGCGTTGCGCACGCCGGGAATTTCCCGCGCAAGACGTAGCGCGCGCGTCACCTGTGGCGTGGTGATCTCAATGCGCAGGGTCCCGGCGAGTTGCACATCGGGAAGCTCACGAAGCGAGTCGGGCGTCCCGTCGGCGATAAGCTTGCCGAAATATATGTAGGCGACATGGCTGCAGCGCTCCGCTTCGTCCATGTAGTGCGTGGTCACGAAAAAGGTAATGCCTTGGCCGGACAGCTCGAAAAGCAGGTCCCAAAGCTGGCGGCGCGCCACGGGGTCAATGCCCGCCGTGGGCTCATCGAGAAAAACCAGCTTGGGCTCGTGCAGCATGGCGCAGCCGAGAGCGAGGCGCTGTTTCCACCCGCCGGAAAGCTGCGACGCCAGTCGATGGATATACGGGCCCAGGCCGTTGATCTGGATGATCTCGTCCATGCGCTTGCGCAGGTGGTCATTGGAAAGGCCGTAGATGCGGCCGTAAAAGGTGAGGTTTTCGGAAACGGTAAGATCAGTGTAGAGGCTGAAATTTTGCGACATGTAGCCAATGTTTTCACGGACGGCTTCCGCATCCTTGCTGACATCGAATCCCTCGACTTCGGCGTGCCCTCCGCTTAGGGGCAGCAGCCCGGTGAGCATCTTGATGACCGTGGTTTTGCCGCTGCCATTGGGGCCGAGAAACCCGAAGATCTCCCCCTTTTCCACGCGGAAGCTGACGTCGTTCACGGCGGTGAACTTGCCGAAACGCCGGACCAGGCGCTGCGCGGAAATGGAGGGCTGCGTTGAGGGGGTCACAAATCAGCTCGCAGCCGAAAGCTTCACGTCAGCGGCCATGCCGGCGCGGACGCGGTGAGAGGAATCGTCGATGCGTACCTTCACGCCGAAGACCTGGTGAACGCGCTCCTCAACGGTCTGCACATTGCGCGGCAGGAACTCGGCCTGCTGGTTGATCTGCTCAACCACGCCGGCGAATGACTGATTGGGGAAGGAATCCACGTGGATCTCGGCTTTCTGGCCGAGTTGCACACGGCCGATCTGGGTTTCCGGGATGTAGATGCGGACGTAAATCTGCTCGCGCTCCAGGAGCGTGGCGATCGGCGTGTTGGGGGCGATCAGATCGCCCGGGCGAACGTCCAGGACTTCGACCGAGGCGGCAGAGGGGGCGAGAACCTGGCGCTCGCGGAAGCGCGCTTCGTCGTATGAGAGGAGTGCTCGCGCGGCGGCAACGTCTTCGCTCCGGTTGCCGCGCTCGAATTTTTCGAGTGTGGCCTGCGTCTGATGATAGCGGGCTTCCGTGGCTGCAATTTCTTCCGGGCGGTAGCCGCGCTTCAGTTCATCGAGCTTCTGCTGGGCGCCTTCCTTCTGGGCCAGAGCCATCTTCCAGTTGGCTTCGGAAGTATCGCGCTGCTGCTTGGAGACGAGGTCTTTCGCGGCGAGTGCGTCGTAGCGCTGAAAATCGAGGTGCGTGCGTATCTCGTCCGCGGTGGCGCGGTCGAGGTCGGCTTGCGCGGCGTCAATGTCTTCCTGGCGGTAGCCGTTTCTGCGCTGGTCGTACTCGGCTTTTGCCTGAGCGGCCGCCGCGCGGGCTTCCGCAATTTCCTCGGGACGGAAACCGCGCTCTGCCTTTTCGGCGTTGGCGCGCGATTGCGCAAGGGAAGCCTGCAACTCGCGATCGTCAAACGTAATCAGCACCTGGCCCGGTTCCACGGAATCACCTTCCCGGACAAGGACCTTGTCGATGCGCCCGCCGACCTTCGAGCCGACGCGAATGTTGCGCGCCTCGACCGTGCCGGAGCCCTGCAATTGCGTCTGGTGATGGAACCACCCCGCGGAATACGCAGCCACGGCCGCGAGCGCCGCCACCACCACGACGATGAGAATGGCCTTGCGATTCATAAGATCAATCCTTTTGCCCGGATACTGAAGGTACGGTGCCCGAACTCGAAAGGTTACTTGGCGCACGCGGTGATAGCCCCGACCAAATGATTTCAAACGCGGAATCCATGCGTGATTGCAGCGACGCATCACCGTAGAGCGACCAGATGAGCAAGGTTCCGAATATCGTTTGGCGAAAAACCAAGGCAATCTCCGCGGCCGGGAGGTCGTCGCGGATCTCGCCGCGTCCCTGGCCCAGTTGAATCATCTCTGTGTGGAAGGCCAGGACGCGAGCCTGGAGGTCGAGCATGGCCTCGCGAACCTGGGAATTCGAGAGAAAGGCCAGGAGAAGAACGCGAATGATGTCAGGATTGCGCACTGGTTCCTGTGTCATGAGCGCTGCAAGCGAGCGCATGAACTGGGGCATGGGCTGGGATGTGCGGCGAGCTTCCTCGACGGCGAGACGGAGCTTTGCGAGCTGCATTTCGGCAAAGGCCAGGAGGATGTGGTCCTTGCTGGGGAAATAGTTGAAGAAGGTGCCTTTGCCCACGTCGGCGGCGTTGGTGATGTCTTCAACAGTGGTTTCGGCAAAACCCTGCTTGGCGAAAAGGTCGAGGGCGGCGCGGAAAAGACGTTCGCGAAGCTCAATGCTGTGGCGTTCGCGGCGGTTGGAGGGGTGAGGTAGAGGCAGAGTGGGCATTATGACCTCCATTCATAATTGACTATAAGTCATTTTATGTGCATTGTCAATACCAGACACTCCTGCGGGTAGCTAGTGCCCAGCAGCACATCTTTAATGATATGAAGGAGTTAGATCTCCTTACCCGAAGAACGGTTCTTGGGTGACTTCTGGTTCAGATAGGAAATCATTTTTTGCGCTGAGGGAGGCACGGGCTCGACACCCTTGAAGATGATGTCGCCGGGGTCAATTCTCTTGTGATAGAGGCTGTCGTTGGCACTATTGTCCGGGCGAACCGTAGAGCCGGCCAGAGAGATGCCGGCAAAGAGGCCGCGCGCACGCGAGTAGGAGAGAATCTCCGCCCGCAGGGTGACGTCGGTGGAGGCTTCGGCGTTGCGTCCCTTGGGACCTGCCGCAGCAGAAGCGTCGGCGCCGAGTTTCACCTTGCTGCTAAGGAGGGACTTGGCCCCTCGCTCGTTCATGACCAGCAGCACGAAATCCGTGGCTTGTGCTCCGATCTGCAGGCCGAAACTCCCGCCTTCCAGGGCCATCATCGTCGGTGCGCTCCAGGGTCCGGTGAAATTCTCGCCGGTGCGGCAAGTCATGGCGCCGCGGCCATAGCTGCCGCCAAAGACGAACGCAGCTTTGACGACAGATGGGTAAACGATGATGCAGTCGGCTTTGTCAATCAGGTCTTGGGGGATGTTGTCCGGTATATCCATGATCTCCTGGACCACCGTGCCGCAATTCTCCAGCCGCTCTTTTTCCTTCCTGTCATCGGCCTGCAGCGGGAGGGCGATGAGCGAATAAGCCAAGAGAATGGGAAATATCTTTTTCATGTGTTGCCACCTTCTTTGCCGTTAGGTTCCCATAGTTTATGACGAAATGGCCTGGGCGGCGAAATCAGCGAGTCGAAGCCAGCCGGAAGGAACCTTGCCTGCTCTGCCCTCGTGGAACTTCGCCGTAGGGAGCTCCCGCAGGCTTTCGAATATACTTTCAAGCAGTGGCATTTGCCAATAGAGGAATTATGAAACGAAATGCCGGTGCTGCGAGGAGATTGACATTTTGTTTCGTGGTGCTGCTCGCAGCGTCGAGCGCAGCGAGTCCGCAGAGTTTGCACGCGACGCAGCAAGGCGCCGGGAAAAGCGGAGTAGCGCAGGAGAAAAAGGCGGAGGAGCGGTTCGCGGAGAGGGCCGAGAACCTGGTGAGCGCGGCACCCGTGAACAAAGGGGAGTGGGGTTTGTTGGTGTTTGACGCGGCAACGGGAGAAGCGCTCTACGAGAAGGACTCGGACAAGTACTTTACTCCGGCTTCCAACATGAAGCTGCTCACGACCGCGCTGGCGCTCGACAAACTGGGGCCCGACTACAGGTTCCGCACAACGGTGGAGACGCACGGCACGATTGCGCAGGGAGTCCTTTCGGGGGACGTGATTCTCGTTGGGCGGGGCGACCCCAATCTTTCCAATCGCAAGTTTCCCTTTGACGTCAAAGAGGAGTTTGACGGGCCGCCGGAAAAAGTCCTGATCGCGCTGGCGGATCAAATAGTGGCGCGCGGGGTGAAGGAAATTTCCGGAGACATCGTGGGGGATGACAGCTACTTTCCTCGCGATCGCTATCCGGATGGCTGGGAAATTGACGACATGGTGTGGGAGTACGGCGCGGCCATTTCCGCGATTGTGTTGGACGACAATACAGTCACATTGACGTTGACACCCGGAGAGAAGGCCGGGGATCGCGTCATGGGAGTGGTGGAACCAGCGACGCCCGATTTCGCGGTCAGGAATGAGGTGACCACCTCGAACAAAGCTGAGAAGGCGGACCTGACGCTGGTGCGCGAGCCGGGCTCAACTATCTTGGTGCTGAGCGGCACACTGCCGGCAAACAGTGCGCCGCGCAAGTTGGTGCTGGCGATTCAGGAGCCCGCGCAGCATGCGGCGAGCACACTGGCGCGTCTGCTGGCGGAGCGCGGGGTGAAATTCTGGGGAACGATACGGGCAAACCACGAGCCCGACCCGGCGGAGGCAATGCGCACGGTGCTGGCGGAGCATGTGTCGCTGCCGTTGGGAGACACGCTGAAGCTGGTGAACAAAATCAGCCAGAATCTGCACACCGAGATATTGTTGCGCACGGCGGCACGGCAGCAGGGGCGCTGGGCCAAGTCGGACGATCTGCTGAAATTCCCGGAGGAGTTCTATGCCAAGGCCGGGATTGCGCCGGGGGATGTGGTGCAGGAGGATGGGTCTGGAATGTCGCGGCACGACTTGGTAACGCCGCGGGCCTTGGCGGCATTGCTGCTGTTTGCGCAAAAGCAAATCTGGTTTCCGGTTTACTTTAACTCTTTACCGGTGGCGGGAATCGATGGGACGCTCAGCGACCGGATGATGAAGGCTGGGATGATGGGAAGGATTCACGCGAAGACCGGGTCGGTCGCGCATGTGCAAACGCTCTCCGGCTATGCCGATACACCGGGCGGGAGGCGCCTGATTTTTTCGTTCATGAGCAACAACCAGAGTGTGAAGAATCATGAGGTGCACGACGCGCTGGACGGATTGTGCATGGCCATGGTGGAAGAATTTGACGTGAAGAAGTAAAAAAGTAGTTACGGAAGCAGACAAGGAAGACATGAACGACGAACGGATTGTGACGGTATTTGGCAGCTCGCGCCCGAGCGAGGGCGACTCGGATTACGCAGAGGCACGCGAGTTGGGGCGCCGGCTGGCAGAACGGCGTTTCGCAGTATGCAGCGGCGGCTATGGAGGCGTGATGGAAGCGGCGTCGCGCGGGGCGAAAGAAGCCGGCGGAAAAACATACGGCGTGACCGCGGAATTTTTCGGACGCAAGGTGAACGAGTGGATTGACGTCGAGATAAAAAAGAAAACTTGGGAAGAGCGGCTGTTTGAATTGATACGGGTGGCTGATGGCTTTGTGGCCTGCAAGGGCGGCACCGGCACGCTGGTGGAACTCGCGGTGGTCTGGGAGATGCTGAACAAATCGGTGATGGCAAGGAAACCGTTTGCCGTGCTGGGGAATTTTTGGCAACCGATTCTGGAGTGGGTGCGGGAAGTGGAACAGGGGCCGCGGTCTTCGAGTGCATCACGGGTTTGGGGCGAGGCCGACGGGAATCTGGTGCACACCGTGGCTACACCGGAAGAGGCCGCCAGTTATCTGGCTGAGGAAATGAAGAGAGGCAAGTAGAGAGAATGTCGCGCTCGGCGCAAGCAGTGCTGGAATTCGACAAGCTGCGGGAATTATTGCGGTTGAGGACGACGTGCGCGCCTGGGAGGCGTCATGTCGGCGAGCTTGAGCCGGGAACGAATCGCGCCGCGCTCGAAAGCGCCTTCGCCTTGATCCGTGAAGGGCGGGAGTGGCTGCGCGCGGAACGCGAACTGGGATTCGGCGCCCTGGCCGATCCGGCCCCCTGGCTAGAGAAGCTGGACGCACCGGGAGTGGTGCTGGAGCCGGCGGAATTTCTGGATGTCGGTTCGTTGCTGGAAACTTCAGCGTGGCTGCGGCAGCAGTTCCGCGAAGACTCGGCAAAATTCCCGCTGCTGGCGGCGCATTGCGCCACGCTGGCGGATTTCCGGGATTTGCAGGCCGCGATCAAGCGATGCGTGCTGCCGAATGGAGAAATCAGCGATGACGCATCCAGCGCCTTGCGGCGGATTCGCGCAAACATCGTGCAGACGCGCGAGTCCATCCAGCGCACACTAAAACAGATTCTGCGGGCCAGGCAGGCGGAGGCGGGGGAAGACTACGTCACACTGCGGAACGACCGCTTCGTGATTCCCGTGCGCGCGGAACACCGGCGCAGCGTGCAGGGCGTGGTGCATGGCGCCAGCGGCACGGGGCAAACCGTGTTTGTCGAGCCCTTCGAAACGGTTGAGACGAACAACCAGTTGGTGCAACTCGCCGAAGACGAAGCGGCGGAGATTTTCCGGATACTGAAGGAACTTACGGATCGCTTACGCGGGATGCACGGGCCGCTGCAAGCCGCGGCGGAAACGATCGCAGAGCTCGACAGCGTCTTCGCGCGGGCGCGCTTTGCTCGGGATTTCGATGCCTGCGTGCCGGAGTTTTCCGCCGCTGCGGAATTGCGCCTGGACGCCGCGCGGCACCCGGTGCTGGAAGACAAGCTGCGAAAAGAAAATCGCGCCATTGTGCCCATTTCGCTGGCCTTGAGCGGGGAAGAGCGCCTACTGGTGATCAGCGGGCCGAACACCGGCGGAAAGACCGTGGCGCTGAAGACCACCGGCGTGGCGGCGCTGTCCGCGCAGGCGGGGATTCCCGTGGCGGCGCAACGCGTGGTGCTGCCGCTCTTCGATCGCGTGCTGGTGGACATTGGCGACGAACAATCCATCGCGGCGGATCTTTCTACATTCTCCGCGCACATGCTGAACTTGAAGTCCATGTTGGAGGAAGCCACGCCAAAATCGCTGGTGCTGGCGGACGAAATGGGCACAGGCACGGCGCCAGAAGAGGGAGCGGCGCTGGCAGTGGCCTTGCTGGGCGAATTTCACAAGAAGAACTGCTTTGTGCTGGCAACCACGCATCACGACCGCTTGAAAACCTACGCCTCGACAACACCGGGCGTGGTAAATGCCGCTGTGGAATTCGACGAGGTGAATCTGCGGCCGACCTTCCGATTGATGGTCGGCGTGCCCGGCGGTTCCAGCGGCATCGCGATCGCGCAGCGGTTGGGGCTGGCGGATTCGATCATCGAACAGGCGCGCTCGCTGCTAACGCCGGAATCGCGCGAAGCCGCGGATCTCATCGGCTACCTCCATCGCAGCCGGGACGATCTGGACCTCATGCAGAGGCAGATGGCCGACGAACGCCATGCGCTGGAACAGGAGCGGCGCAAGCTTCGCGCGGAATGGGTAGAGCGGCAGAAGCAGCGGATCGCGGAGCTGGAGCAGAAATTCGCGGAAATGCAGAGGCGCTTCGAGGAAAATGTGGCGCGGGTCGTGGATGCCGTGAAGGAGCGGGAACTGCGCGCGCAACTCGAAAAAACCGCCCGGCGCAAATTGCAGGATGTGCGCGGCGAGGCCAAGGAAGAACTGAACGCCGCTGTTGTACTGACGATTTCGGAATCGCAGCAGGATCTTGGTTTGAAGCCCGAAGCGCTCGAAGCGGTGAGCCTCGAAAAGCTGCAGCCAGGAGTGAAAGTACGCGTGCGCGGCTTCAGCAAGGCGGTGATTCTGCGGCGCGTGGAAGGCTCCTCAGCCGAAATTGAAGCAGGCCCGCTGCGCATGAAAGTAGCCGTGGAGGAGATCACGGGAATCGAAAGCGCGCCGGCGGGGAAAGCGGTGGCAGTGCCGGCGAAGCGGGAAAACATCACGGTGCGCGCGCAGTCCAACGAAGGCGGTGCAACGGGCGAGATCAACGTGATCGGGATGACGGTCGAGCAGGCCACCGACCGGGTAGACAAATTCCTGGATGAAGCGGCACTGGCGAATCGCCAGCAGGTGCGCATCATCCACGGCCATGGTACGGGCGCTTTACGGCGCGGCCTCGGGGAGTTTCTAAAGACGCACCCGCTCGTGGAGAAAACGGAGTTCGAGAGCGAGGAGCACGGGGGCAAAGCGATCACAGTAGTGGATTTGAGACCATAGACCGGACAAATGGCGGAAGCGGGATCATTTGCGGATAAGGTGAAGCAGCAGGCGGACATTGTCCGCGTGGTGGGCGAGTACGTGCGCCTGAAGAAGAGCGGGCAGAACTTCACGGGACTCTGCCCCTTTCATGGCGAGAAGACGCCGTCGTTCGCGGTGCATCCGGTGAAACAGATTTTCCATTGCTTTGGCTGCGGCAAGGGCGGGGACGTTTTCAGTTTTGTGATGGAGATGGAGAAGTGCCAGTTCCCGGAGGCGCTGCGCATCGTGGCCGAAAAATGCGGCATTGCGATCCCACGCCCAAAGGAGCGTTCCCCAGAAGAACGAAAGGAGAATCAGCAGCGGGCCGCGCTGGTGGAGATGCACCGGGAAGCCCAAGCTTTTTTCGTGCACCAACTCGAAACCACGGCAGAGGGCAAGGCGGCGCGCGCATACCTGGAGGATCGCGGCCTGAATGCCGAGGCCGTGGCGCGATTCGGCATTGGCTATGCCCCAAGCGGCGGGGATGCGCTGCTGCGCTACCTGAAACAAAAATATGCGGAGAAGTTGTTGGTGGAATCAGGGCTGATTTCGCGGGACCAGAGCGGGCGTCTGTTTGACAGGTTCCGCCGCCGCATCACCTTCGCGATTGCAAACGAATCGGGGAAAGTCGTCGCGTTCGGCTGCCGCGCCCTGGGCGACGACCTGCCGAAATATCTGAACTCGCCGGAAACGCCCATCTACTCGAAGAGCAACGTGCTCTATTACATGGACCGCGCCAAGGACGCCATCCGCCGTCAGGATTTCGCCGTCCTGGTGGAAGGCTACATGGACGCGATCGCGGTCGCGCGCGCGGGAATCAGCAACGTGGTGGCCAGTTGTGGCACGAGCCTGGCTGAGCCGCAGATCAAATTGCTGGGGCGGTTCACGAAGCGCGTGATCGTCAACTATGACCCCGACGCGGCGGGGCAAGCGGCCACGGAGCGCTCCATCTCGCTGCTCCTGGAGCAGGATTTTGAGGTGCGCGTGCTGGCGCTTCCGGCGATTGGCGACAAGAAGGCCGATCCCGATTTGTTCATCCGAGAGAAGGGCGCGGAAGCCTACGTCAAGGCGTTGAAAGAGTCGCCGCCCTACGTGGATTACCTGATTGCGCGAGCCCGGCAAATGGATTTGACCACGGGCGAAGGAAAACTGCGGGCGCTGAATTTTCTGATGCCCTATTTGCAGAAAATTCCCAACCGGCTGTTGCGGTCGGAATGGGCCACGCGGATTTCGCAGCAACTGCGCATCGAAGAGCCGGTATTGCGCGCGGCGCTGAGCAAAGCTGCGGCCGAGCGGCGCAGCGAGGTGAAGACGCAGCCCGAGCTGGTGGGAAAGAGCGCCAAGCCGATCGAACGGCGTTTGATTCGCATGCTCATGGAAGCGGAGGGATTCCGCCGGGAATTGGCGCAGCGGCTCCAACAAGGCGGATTATACCGGGGCCTGGAGACGGAAAAGGTCTTTGCCGCGCTGATCGTGGCCGCGCTCTCCGATCAGCCCATGCAGGCCACGGAAATCGGGGCGCTCCTGGAGGATCGCGACCGCCGGATGCTGTTCGAGATACTCTTCGAGCCGGCCCAGGAAGGCACCTGGGAAGAAGCGGAGAGCTGTCTGGAGGCGCTGCGGCGCAGGCTGATCGAACAGGAACTTGCTGAAGTGCAACGCAGCATCGAGGCCAACGCGGCGGGGCCGGACTTGCGCGAACTCCTGACGCGAAAACAGGAACTGATGAAGCGGCTGGCAGCAGAACGCTGAGCCGTTTGCCGCGGGAAAGACGTCCGGGCGGCCCCGCCATCTTGCAAGGAAATGGTTGACTTGGCAGGACTTAAACGTGTAGCGTAAAAAGGTTATGCGGATAACGGTTTCGCTCCCTCCGGCATCCATATATTAGTGTGAGTTGCCGAGGAGCCGTTTAGGGATCGGTTCGGCAGGCGGGCTAAGCGTGCGGCAGCAGCAGGCAAAGGGCGCAGCGTACAGGGCTTCACTGAAAAAATTAAGAGCTTCGCGGAGGATTGCACCCCTCCCCTTCGATATCTTGAGCCGTCGGTTCGTGCTCGGTACGAGGAGTGTGCAGGCTTGCCCACCTGATGCCAGCAATAAAGTATTCGACTAATTGTGCGGGAGGAGTGTTGTGGCAGCTACGGGCTTGGAAGAAAAATATGATGCGGTAAAGCAGCTCATTGCCGTCGGCAAGGAGCGCGGCTATCTGTTGTACGACGAGGTCAACGACTCGCTCCCCGCGGAAGTGCATTCGTCGGAAGAAATCGACGACCTGCTGACAACTTTCGAGCGCAATGGAATCGAGATTTATGAAGACGCCGCATCGGCCAAAGCGGCGCGCGCCGTGGAAGTGTCCATCGAGCAGGGCGACCACGACGCCGTGGTCAAGGACGAGGCCCACGCCGAAGAAGGCAGCGACCTGGACCTGACGCCCGGCTCGCTGGAAAAAACGAACGACCCGGTGCGCATGTACCTGCGGGAAATGGGCACGGTGCCTCTGCTCACGCGCGAAGGCGAAGTGACCATCGCCAAGCGCATCGAACGCGGGCAGTTGGTGGTGATGAAGGCCATCACGCGGTCGCCCATCGTGATCAAGGAACTGATCGCGGTCGGGGATGATCTGCGGAAGGGCGCTCGGTCCATCAAGGAAATCGTCCAGTTTGACGACGAAGAGCTGACCGAAGAGAAAATCGCCAACAAAACCAAGCAGACGCTGAAGCACATCGACAAGATCGCCAAGCTTTATGAGCTGGCGCTGAAGCAGGCGGTCAAGCTCGACAACACGGCGAAATCCAAAAAGCGGCCGTACGTGCGCGCGAAGTGGGCTGTAGCCCGGACGCGTGTGGAGATTTCCCTGGAAATTCGCGGCATCGACTTCAACCCGTTCGAGAAAAAGCGCCTCGTGGACAAGATGCGCGGCACGGTCGAGCGGCTGCAGTCCCTCGAGCGCGAAGCGGGGCGCCTGGAGCGCCGCGCGGATGTATCCAAAGGCGAGAATGCCGCCGAAGCGCGCCGCGAGTTGCGCACACGACGCTCGGAGTTGAAGGACATCGAGGACGCCAGCGAGGTCGGGCTAACCGAACTGAAGCGCACACTGACCATTATTCAGCGTGGCGAAGCGGAAGCGGAACAAGCCAAGAAAGAATTGATCGAAGCGAACCTGCGGCTCGTCGTTTCCATCGCCAAGAAATACACCAACCGCGGGCTGCAGTTTCTGGACCTCATTCAGGAAGGCAACATCGGCCTGATGAAGGCCGTGGACAAGTTCGAGTGGCGTCGCGGCTACAAGTTTTCGACCTATGCGACCTGGTGGATCCGCCAGGCCATCACGCGCGCTATTGCCGATCAGGCGCGTACCATCCGTATTCCCGTGCACATGATCGAGACCATCAACAAACTGGTGCGCACCAGCCGGCAATTGGTGCAGGAACTTGGCCGCGAACCCACCAGCGAAGAAATTGCCAAGCGCATGGACATTCCGGTGTCCAAGGTGCGCAAGATCCTGAAAATTGCGCAGGAACCGATCTCTCTGGAAACCCCCATTGGTGAGGAAGAAGATTCGCATCTTGGAGATTTCATCGAGGACAAGGCCGTGGTCTCGCCCTCGGATGCGGTCATCAACCTGAATTTGAAAGAGCAGACCTCTTCTGTGTTGAAGACGCTGACGCCCAGGGAAGAGAAAGTCATCAAGATGCGCTTTGGCCTGGACGACGGCAGTGAGCATACGCTCGAGGAGGTGGGCCAGTCGTTCGCGGTCACGCGCGAGCGCATCCGTCAGATTGAAGCCAAGGCGTTGCGGAAGTTGCGGCATCCCTCGCGCTCGCGAAAGCTGCGAGCCTTCCTGGAAGGGCCGTCGCGCGATTATCTATAGACGGAAGCGAAGCGCGAAAATCGAAAAACGAAATTCGTTCAGAACGCCCGGTGAAAACTGGGCGTTTCTGCTTTTGGTCAGGGAAGAAGCTCCATATAAGCGGAATAAGTGTGCGGCTCAGGCACGGCCTGGCCCTCCTGCCGCAAGTCATTCAGGTGCAGCGCGAGCGCGGCGCGCAGGTTGCGCTCCACTTCATTGCGCGTGCGGCCCGACGAAACACAGCCAGGCAAATCCGGGGAATAGGCGGCATAACCCGCTCCCGTTTCTTCGATCACGATGAGATATTTTTTCATGGCCTCCGTCCTGATCTGGAGCAAGCAAAGAAACGCTCGACGTGCCAACGCGTCTGCCGCTCTGCCGGGGATATTTGAAAGGCCGGACTCTAACGGGCGTCGAACCTTGCGAGGACGACTCCCGCGTTGTGCGGGAACCTGTAGTCGCTTCGCAACGCGCGAATGACACCGCCGACTTCTAGTTCGATACGCTAGCCCCTTGCAGTGTGAGAGTCAATGAAGATTCACGCGAGGTGCGAGTAATGAAATAGCATGAGAAACGAAAACGCCAACTTGCCTCAGTGGCGGGAAGAAGAATCCTCCGGCAGGCGATAGAAGTGCCGGAGGAAATGAACGGTCCAAAGAACCATCGAAAGGAGGAATGCGGCCAGCACTTCGATCATGGTGCCGTTGTCGAAACGCCCGTCCGGCGAAAGGTTTGCCCGAATGGCGAGAAAGGTGGCGAAAAGGAGAACGAACAGGATGGCGCAACCGGACCAGGCCATCTGCGCGGCGATAAAACGAAAAGTTTCCTCGCGGCGCGCCGGTGCCAGCCAATAGCTCTTGTGCGGGAGATTGATCCGTTTGTCCGGGCGAGCAGCGATGAAGCGCGGCACAAGGAAAGTGAAGAGGAACGTCAAGCCCACGACCAGCAGCATGATCAGGAAAAATGTGTCCTTGGGCTGCCAGCCGTTCGGCGTGCCGTCGAATCGGAAATGTGAAGCCATTCTCTCCGGCAGGAGCGGATAGGAACGTGCCCAGCTAAGAACTCCCACGGTGAGCATCAAGCAATAAATGATTTTGGGACCGCGCGCATCGTCCATGGATTGGCCCCGCCTCCAGATTAGGACCGGCCAACGCCACCCGCAAAGCATTTGCCAGTCGCTGTGTCCAGGAAGTTCTTGCGTTTCCCAAAGCAATCCTGGAAAGTGGAGAACATCCCGGCGCACAAGAAATCCGGTTCGTGGAGCAACGCTTTTCTCATGAAAAGAACACAGCAGATTGCCGCGATCGTCATGGTGGTACTTCTGGGGCTGACGTTTTACGGGTTGTGGCGAACCGAGCAGCCCGCCACGACAGAAAACACAAGCGGCAAAAATCAGGGAAAGCCAGCAACCTCGCCCACGGCATCACTCGTGGATCAGGGTCCGCTGAAGACCGCGCAACAGCTCGCGCAGCTTGCGAGTTTGCCGGAAGAGAAGGCCTACGCCGTGGAAGCCTTGCGGCTGGGTGACTACGAAGTGGACCTGGCCTTCGATGCGGCTCTTTCCGATGCGCGCAATCATCCCCCGCCGCTCTCGCCGGAGGCAAAAGAAGCACAACAGCGCCTGCAGAAGTCGGAAAAGCGCTTGGACGCGGACGAGGAGCGCGTCAAGAAGCTCGCCGAACAATTGGGAAAGGCCACTGGAGACAGGGCGGATGCTCTGGAACTCGACCTGGCCCAGGCCGAAGCCGCCATGGATCTCGATCGCGATGAACTGGATGATGCGAAGGAGGACCTGTTTCGCGCCGGCGGGGACCTGGCGGGACGCATCCAGGCCGCCAAGGCGGAGCACGAAGAGACTTCGCATCGCAGCGATTCCGCGATTCCCACGGCAGCGCCGCCCGCGGAGCAATTCGGCGTCGTCCACCAAGTACAGCAGTGGCTTGTGCTGCACCAGCAGCAATTGCAGTTGTGGCAGGCCAAAACCCAGGCAGAAACATCGGCGGGAATGCTCACCGCTCAGCACAACGCCCTAGATGCCAGACTCGAGGCGCAAAAAGAAAGCATGCCCGAGCTGGCTCACCACTCCAAGAAAAGCAAAGCGGATGCAGCGGTCATGCAGGTTTCGGCGGCCAACAAAAGCCGCGAAGACGCAGCCGCCCTGCTCAAGAAAACGCAGCAGATTGCCGATGACCAGAAGACTCTCTCCTCGCTGGACAAGCGCGTGGAGACACAGAAGGAACTCGCCGGGGTCTATTCCCAATGGATCGGTTTCGTGGCCGGCCAGCAAAGTCACGTGCTTCACCGCATCTTGCTGGGCCTGCTGATCATCCTGGGGATTGTGCTGGTGGGGCTTCTCTTCAGTTCGTGGATGGACCATCTGGTGGGCCGTCTGACCATGGACCGGCGGCAGATCCAGTCGCTGCACACCGTGGCGCGCGTGGCACTGCAATTCCTCGCGCTCTTGCTGGTCCTGCTGGTCGTTTTCGGGCCGCCGGGGCAGCTCGGAACTTTCCTGGGACTCGCCGGCGCCGGGCTCACCGTAGCTCTGAAGGACTTCATCGTGGGCTTCATCGGATGGTTTGTCCTGATGGGGAAGAATGGCATTCGGCTGGGAGACTGGGTGGAAATTAACGGCGTGACCGGGGAAGTGGTGCAGATCGGGCCGTTTCACACCGTGCTGCTGGAAACGGGGAACTGGACGGATTCCGGGCATCCCACGGGACGCCGCGTCACATTCACTAACAGTTTTGCGATTGAAGGCCACTATTTTAACTTTTCTACCACCGGCCAGTGGCTTTGGGATGAGCTGCAGTTCGTGCTGCCCACGGGGCAGGATCCCTATCCGATGGTGGCTCTGATCCAGAAGAAAGTGATCGAAGCGACTCGGGAGAGCACGCAAGAGGCCGAAGCGGAATGGCAGCGGGCCACAACTTCCCGCGAAATGAGCGGCTTTTCCGCCACCCCCGCCATGAGCGTGAAACCCGTGCTGGGCGGAATCGAAGTGAGCGTGCGCTACATCACGCGGGCCAACGAACGCTACCTGTTGCGCGCAAAACTCAATCAGGCGGCGGTGGAATTGCTCGGCGGAAAGAGCGCGCCGGATGCGTTCTTTGCTCCCGCTTCGCAGGGCAAGCAGGGTTAGCGCCGCGCACACGTTGATGCTACGCCGTCTGTTTCAGCAAAAGCAGGCGCGCGTGTGAAGCGGTCCACGTGGCGCCGGCGTACATGGCGGCGAGCAAGAAGAACCCGGTGGCGATGCTGAAACGCTGCGCGATCCAGCCAAGCGAAAAGCTCATGCCGAGCTGCAGCACTGTAGCGAAAATCGCAAACGCGGATTGCGTGCGCCCCATGAAATGCCTCGGCACAATGCCCATGAGCGCCGATTGCGCCACGATCCCGCCAAGCGCCCGGAAAGATCCGAAACATCCTTGCAAAATCGCAGCGCCCACCAGGAACGTCACAAACGGCACCGCAATGTTGCCGAGCGCCATCGCGCCGATCACCGAAACATACAGCGGAAGGCGCAAGCGCTGCGGTAACTGGCTGGTGACAATGCCGCCAACGATCGCTCCAATGGCCCAGCCCGCTTCAATGAAGCCCAAGCCGCGCGCTCCGGAATGCAGGATGTCGCTGGCCAGCGCCACCAGCACAACATTGGAACTCACGATGCTCGCCATCAACATTGCGTGCGTGATGCCCAGCGCGAGTACCGCCGGCTGCTGCCGCAGATAGCCGAAGCCCGCTTTCATGTCCGCGTAAATTGCCAGCGAGAGGCCCGCTTCGGCCACTTCGGGATTTTCCCCGCTCTCCAGCGCTTGCGCCGTGGCTTCGCTGACTTCTGTGTATTCGCGCGGATACTGGCGGTGCTCGCGTGGCGAGACGTAGCCGCTGCGCAGCAGGTACAGGCACGAAGCGGAGACGAAGTACGTGAGCCCGTCGATCAACAGGATTCCCGCGATGCCCACGTGGTCGTAAAAAAAGCCCACGAATGTGCCGGCAAGAAGCATGCCGCTCTGCACGCCGACCAGCACGGCGGCGTTGGCGCCCGTGAATTGGCTTGGCGGGATGACTTCCTGGACCAGGGCATTGACGTTGGCCCAGTACATCGCCGAGCCCGTGCCCGTAATAAGCGTCATCAGATAGAGGTGCCAGATCTGCAGGTGGCCGTGCCACGCAACGTACGCAATGGCCAGCACCGCGAAGCCGCGCGCCAGGTCGAGCAGAACGCCGAGATAGCGCCGGTCGAAGCGATCAATCAACACGCCGCCGAGGAACGGCACAACCAGGCCCGGCAGCGTCACCACAATCACCTGCCAGCTCACCGCCACCGTCGAGTGCGTCGCCGACATGATGTACCAACTCACCGCGATGAAATTCATGCCGCTGCCGAACAGCGACACAAACATCGCGGTGAAGAAATACCGGAAGCCGCGCTGCGCCCACAGCAGTTTCCAATCGACTCGGGTGGATGCGCCTGTGGCCATGGAGCCTGGTAGTTTACTATCGGAGCCGCCGTATCTCGATGACAGATGAGGCGCTGTAGATCTTTCATTCGAAGCGGCAGAAGCTCATTTCGTAGGGGAATGCGCCGGCTGCGGGAGGAAAGGCGGGATGGAAGGACGTAAAGGTTGTCGGGTTTTCCGAGATGCACACCGCGCTGAAATTCGTCCTGCCGCTCGCGAAGAGATGAATCAGCCCTCGGCGTCAGGCAGCTTGGAGTAGCTGGCGCAAAGCGCGGCGCAGCGCGAAGGATTGACGGGGTCGTAGAAAACTGGAATCAGCATGTCCTCGAAAACTTTCCGGCTCAGGTCCCGCTCGGAGTTGCGAACCGTCTGGCCATCCGAGGCGCGGAACTCATAATCAATTTGGCTGTAGCTGCTCTTCCCCTGGGCTACAGTGCGCTGCGCAAGAACGCGGGCCGCGGCCACCTCTCCATCCTGGAAGAGAAGACGGTTGCGCTTCTCCTTCATCAGCGCGGGAATAATCATGATCCCGGCAACGAGGCCCACGAAGGCAATCGGGGCCAGAAAGATTAGTGGCGGCACCGGCGTGGCATCCTTGGGGCTCGTCGGTGCTCCACTTCGGCCCACACCGAAAAACAGGATGCCAAAGAGGATGGCAAGGGCGAACACCACAATTACGCCAGAGGCTCCCGTAAATCGAAATCGCACGCGGCGTGGCCGGGACAGAGATTGAATTCTCTGTAGGAATGCGTCCGGGATAGGTTGTACCTGCACCCCCTGCAAGGGGGAAGCAGATCTAGCGAGAGCGATGCTGCGTCTCGTAGAGAAATAGTTCCAGAGAGGCAATCCCCCCGCGAGAGCAAAGATGGCGAAAATCGCAAGGGTAGCAATTGAGGGTGTGCCACGGCCTGCACTGGAGGAAACCCAGAACAAACCAATCGCCATAATCACAAAGGCCACAAGAATGAACTGCGAAACGCGCGCTTTTTCCTTCAGTGAACTCTCCGCCCGCTCCAAATTCCAACCACATCGGGCGCAGAAAGGCTTCGTGCTCCGATCAAAAAACTGCCGCAACGTGACGGCTGAGCCGCAAAGAGGACACGTGATGTTGCTCATGAACTATATTCTAGCCGCCGCTCTTGCTTATAGGGTGAGAGAGTCGGCCAGTTTGCGCTATCCAGAACTGCTTTGCGGCCGGACAACAACCCTGGCTTTCCTGCGCCGGGACACCGGCGAAACCGTATGATAGGGCGATGGACGAGTTGCTGCGCAGTCATTCTCTGACCGTGGAACTCCCCACCGCCGCGGGCTGGGTGCGGCCGGTGAATGAGGTCACGCTGCGCATCGCTCCCGGCGAAGCGCTGGGGCTTGTCGGCGAATCCGGCAGCGGCAAAACAATGTTGTCCCTCGCCTTGATGGGATTATTGCCGCCGGGAGCGCGCGTAAGTGGCGAAGCCTTCCTGACCGCCGCCGACGGTCATCGCAAAACTCTGGCGAACTTACGCGAGCCGGAGTGGCGCGAAGTGCGCGGGCGCGAAATCGCCATGATTTTTCAGGAGCCCATGACTTCTCTGAATCCCGTGCTGCGCATCGGCACACAGATTGAGGAAGCCATCTGGGCGCATGAGCCGGGTCTGCCGCGCAGTGACGTGGATCGCCGCGTGATCGCCGCGCTTGAGCATGCCTCGGTGCCGGAACCCGATTCCAGTCCTTACTGAAATCTACTGACTTCTGTGGCCCGCAATAGATTCATAACAAAGGCGTTGGCCCTTGCCTTTTGAATTCGATTGAAATGGATGGATTCCCTGTGCAACTGCGGCTACAAAATCGCCCACAGTCGATAATTGTCCCTCTTGATGCCTTGAGGGGTCGCGATCAGTGTGGCTGCGCGCGCTGAACCCTTGCGAGACCGAGAGATCCCTGTGCCACCCTCTTACCAACAGCGCTACAGTTGGGCATTTGCGAGCCAAGAGCACACTCGGCAAAGTCGCGCACCTTTTCATGTGCAGACGGACTTTTTGTGGAGCACGGGGTTGAGTTTCGTGAGGCTCCGGTAGACAATGAACGCGTGAGTCCGCACAAGCACCGGACTGCCGATTACTTGCGGCCCAAAACGCTGGCGATGTTGTTGCTCGGGTTTTCTTCAGGCCTTCCCTTTCTCCTGGTCGGAAATACGTTCGGCTACTGGCTGCGCGATGAACACACCTCGCTGACGACGATCGGGTTTCTTTCCTGGGTGGGCATCGCTTATTCGCTGAAGTTTCTGTGGGCTCCCGTGATGGATCGCGTCGACTTGCCGTTGTTTAAGCGGCTTGGGCATCGGCGCGGATGGATGATGTTCTCGCAGATTGTCGTCGGGCTGGCGCTGTCCGCTATGGGCGGAATTGGCACGAAAGTTGGGCTCGGCCGGCTTGGCGCGTTTGCGCTCGTCGTCGCGTTTGCCTCTTCGACACAGGACATTGTGGTAGACGCCTGGCGAATTGAATCGGCAGACGACGGAGAAGAACAAGGCCTCCTCGCGTCTGCCTATCAGTTCAGCTACCGCGTGGCGCTCCTGGCTGCGGATTCCGTTATCCTCATCGTGGCAGCGACCGTGGGCTGGCGCATGTCCTACGGTATTTACGGCGCATGTATGGCCGTTGGGATGATCGCGACCTGGTTTGCGAAGGAACCGGAGTGCGCGGATGCGGTGATGGATGAAAAAGAGCGCGAAGCGCCGCTTTGGACGTCGCGCGGATTCTTTGACGCTGTTGTGGGACCGTTTATTGCTTTCTTCCGCGCACATGGCTGGCTCGCGCTTGTGATGTTAGCGGCAATCAGCCTGTACCGGTTGCCGGACTTCATCATGGGTCCGATGTCGAATCCCTACTACCATGACATCGGTCTTTCGAAGGAAACAGTCGGAGCGGTGCGCGGCTCAATCGGACTCATCGCTACGTTTGCAGGCATCGCCGCGGGCGGATTCTGCTCGCTAAAGCTTGGCTACATGCGCGCGCTCATCATCGGGGGCATTCTGCAAGCAGCTGCGATTGCCGCGTATGCGACTCTCGCGTTCGCGGGCACGAGCATTCCTCTCTTCGCGCTGGTCATGGCGAGTGACAACTTCGGCATCAGTTTTGCAGGCGTTGCGCTTGTCGCATACATGTCGAGTCTCACCAACATAGGATACACCGCCACGCAGTATGCGCTCTTGAGTTCAACCTATGCCTGGCTGGGAAAGATCTTGAAGGGGTTCTCCGGCGCCGAGGTTGAAAGCCTGAGCACAACGCACGGCCTCATTCACGCCTACGGCATCTTCTTTATCGCTTGCGGACTGACGGGCGTGCCTGCCGTCCTTCTGTTCGCGGCATTGGGTTACTGGTACAAGCGAAAGCAATCGACCCCTGCCGCTGCCTAGGAAAGTCTTCGCTCATAACCCAAAGCCTGTGGTTCGCGAAAATTTGATCAATCGGTTTCGGCAGGCGACGGTCTAGCGCAACGGGTTGATCTTCCACGGGCCCTGGCGCACCAGGTAGTCGCCGAAACCTCGCATCGTGCTCAGCGTCCGGTACACGGTGGCCTTGGAGCGAAAACCCGAATAACTCGCCACGTAGCGTGTGATCAATTCGGCATCGCGGCGGATGCGCGGAAAGAAACGTGCGCGTCAGGGCCCACTGGCGTTGCGGCTCGCTGGCGAGGAAACGCGGCTGCAGCGGTTCAGGCAGCGGCAGGCGAGATGCTTGCACGCGTCGGACTGGGCCAGGATGCGCTGCCGCGCTATCCGCACGAATTTTCCGGCGGCCAGCGCCAGCCCATCGGGATCGCCCGTGCGTTAATTCTGAAACCCAAGCTCGTGGTAGCGGACGAACCCGTCTCCGCGCTGGATGTGTCCGTCGGGGCGCAGGTGCTTCTGCTCCTGCGCGAATTGCAAGCAGAACTGGGGCTGACCTACATCTTCATCTCGCACAGCCTGCCCGTGGTGGCCCAGCTTGCCACGCACATTGCGGTGATGCGCGCCGGGCAATTCGTGGAATTCGGACCGACGGAGATGATTCTGACGGCGCCGAAAGTGGACTACACCCTGGAGTTGCTCGCGGCCGTGCCTGAGCTACCCAGCAATCCCGTTCTGTGATATTTTCCCCCTACTCAATACGTAAAACCCACAGCAGAAGCACGTGCAATCCTCTGGGGAGGAGTCCTCGATGGCAACTACACCTGTACCCGCCGCGGAGCCGCGCGCGGCCATTTCGCCGCTTGGCCGCATCGTCGGGGTTCTCTTCTCGCCGAAAGCCACGTTTGAAGACATCGTCCGTAAACCCAGCTGGCTATTGCCCGTTCTGATATCCACGATTCTCGGAATTGTTTCCACGGTGGTCTTGAATCAACGCATCAATTGGCGGGATTACATTGTCCAGCAAATGGACAAGAGCCCGCGCGCCGCGCAACTTTCCACTGAACAAAAACAGCAGCAGGCCGAAGTCCCGGCCAAGGTGACTGTTAACATCGTTTACGCTGTTGGTGTTGTCGGCTCGGTGCTCTTCGCAGTGATTGTGGGTGCCGTAATGATGCTGGCTTACAACGTGCTGGCGGGCGCTGGTGCGACCTTTTCGCAATCTTTGGGGATCGCTGCGCACACTCTCCTCGTTGGAATTGTCAGTACCCCGATCTTTCTCCTCGTCCTGCTTCTGCGGCCACCCGGAACCGTGGACCCTGACAATCCCGTCGCCACCAATTTGGCGGCCTTTCTTCCGGAGGAGTCCGCCAAATGGCTGATCACGCTCTGCAAATCCATTGACATCTTCACAATTTGGATGTTGGTTCTGCTTGCGATTGGCTTCGCGGCGGTCAACCCGCGAAAACTGAAGGGCAGCAAGCCCTACGTGGTTGCCTTCTCTGTTTGGGGCGTCATGGTTGTCGTCAAGGTGCTCTGGGCCTTTATTTTCTCCTGATACACTGGGAGCGTGAACTTTTCGTTTGAAGTTCTGCATACTGATCCCAGCGGCGCGCGGCGCGGCCGTTTGACCACGCCGCACGGCGTCGTCGAGACGCCGGTGTTCATGCCCGTGGGGACCGCCGCAAGCGTCAAGGCCCTCACGCAGGAAGCGCTCGAGCAACTCGGCGTGGGCATCATCCTCGCCAATACCTATCATCTTTATCTAAGGCCCGGCCACGATCTGATCCGCAAACTTGGGGGCCTCCACGCCTTCATGTCCTGGCGCGGGGCGATCCTCACGGATTCCGGCGGCTACCAGGTATTCAGTCTGGCGGACTTGCGGAAAATCAGCGACGACGGCGTGCGCTTCCGCTCGCATCTGGATGGTTCGGAGCACTTGCTCACGCCGGAAAAAGCGGTGGAGATCCAGCTCGCTCTCGGCTCGGACATCGCCATGGTCCTGGACGAATGCATCGAAACGCCCGCGCCCCGCGAACTGGCCGAAGCGGGGCTGAAACGCACCACCGCATGGGCGCGCCGCGCGAGGAATTATTTTCTGGACGCCGCGCAGCGTAATGGTGCACCGCCGCAGTGGCAGTTCGGCATTGTTCAGGGCGCGACATTTCCCGATCTGCGTCGCGAGAGCGCGCGGCAATTGCTGGAATTAGATTTCCCGGGCTACGCCATCGGCGGCCTCGCGGTCGGCGAGCCGCACGAACTCACCTGTGAAATGGCCGGACAGGTCACTTCGCTCCTTCCGAAAGAACGCCCGCGCTACTTGATGGGCGTGGGCCGCCCGGAGCAGTTGGCCGATTACGTCGCCCGCGGCATTGACATGATGGATTGCGTGTTGCCGACGCGTGCGGCGCGCCACGCCTGCTTGTACACCAGCGAAGGCCGCGTGCTGATCAAGAACGCGCGCTATGCTGAGGACCAGCGGCCGGTGGATGCAAATTGTTCTTGCAGTGTTTGCCGGCGCTACTCGCGCGCTTATCTTCGGCATTTGTTTGCCGCTGGAGAGATCACCGCAGCGATCCTGGCGACCCACCACAACGTCCACTTTTACCTTGACACCATGCGTCAAATCCGAGAAGCTATCACTTTTGGACACCTTGAAAAATTCGCGTCAGAGCTGTGTGCCCGCTACAATAAGGGTCCAGCCTGAAGCGGCCTGCCTCGGGCGGCTTTAGACTGCCACCAGGCCGTGGCAACCCGCAATGGGTCGAGTCTCAGGACGAGAATCAAGCGGGCAGGGTAAGCGGAGAAATTCACCGCTCCAGTGGCGGTTTTTCTCTTCGCGCGGCGCCACGAGTGAATCGCTCCGGAATAGTTAGATTGCAGTAGGTTTGGAAAGGGTACGGGCGGCAGAGAAGAAAATGAATCTGGCGGCATTCTGGATGTGGCAAGCAGGCAGTCCCTTGGGAGGCCTGGGTACTTTTCTGGTTCCCCTGGCGCTTATGTTCGGCATCATGTATTTCCTGGTGATTCTGCCGCAGTCGCGGCAGCGCAAGAAGACGCAGGAGATGCTCTCCGCGATCAAGAACGGAGACAAAGTCGTTTTGAGCTCCGGCATCTACGGCACCATCAATGGTATGGACGGCGATACGATTATTCTGAAGATCGCCGACAATGTAAAAATTCGCATCGCGCGTGCGGCGATTGCGCATGTGGAGGCATCGGAAGATGCGGCCAAGTAACTCCACAGCCTGCCGTGATTCGCGCTTGATCTGTTAACCATGAATCCTAATTTGAAGTGGAAATCTCTTTTCATCCTTGGCGTCATTCTGATCTGCGTCTTTTTCGTTTTTGGGTTGCCGACGTTCCCCACGTCATTGGCGCAGATCAAGGACAATTTCACGCGGCAGATCAAGCTGGGGCTGGACCTGCAAGGCGGCACGCACCTGATTCTCCAGGTGCAGGTGCAGGAAGCTATCGCTCAGGAAACCGACCAGACCGTCGACCGCCTGACGACCCAGATGCGTACCAAGAGCATCCGCTACGATGAGGTGCGCCGCGTTGACGATACGCACATCGTGGTGCGCAATGTGCCTTCGGACCAGATCTCGCAATTCCGCGACCTGATTCACGATCAACTTGACGTGAACTGGGAACTCAGCTCCGCTCCCGGCGAGGTTAACGCTTACCTGTTGACGCTGCGGCAAAGCGCGATTGCGCGCATCCAGGAATCCACCATGTCCCAGTCGCTCGAAACCATCGAGCGCCGCATCAACGCCCTGGGCCTTACCGAACCCACCATTCAGCCGCACGGACGCAAGGACAACGAAATTCTCGTGCAACTCCCCGGTGAAGGCGATCCGGCGCGTGCCAAACAGGTGATTCAAGCCGGCGGGCAACTGGAATTGAAGCTGGTGGAAGATCCCAATCCCTATTCCTCGGAAGCCGCCGCTCTTGCCGCTCACGCCGGGATTCTTCCCCCGGGTACGGAAATCGTGCGTGGCCGCAGCGAATCGCGCACGCAAAATCCGCAAGACACCGGTGAGAATTGGTACGTGCTCAGCCGCACTCCGGTTGTGACGGGTCGCGACCTGCGTAGCGCCACGGAGAGCCGCAATGCCGAAATGCCCGGACAGTGGCAGATCAATTTCGTCCTTTCCGGCGAAGCGGCGCGGCGCTTTGGCCCATTCACCGAACAGAATCGCGGCCGTCAGATGGCCATCGTGCTCGAAAAGAAAGTCTATTCGGCGCCGGTGATCCAAAGCCGCATCGAGGATTCGGGACGCATTGACGGCAACTTCAGCCAGGAATCCGCGCACGACCTTGCCCTGGTGTTGCGCGCCGGCGCGCTGCCGGCTTCGATCAAGTATCTCGAAGAGCGCACCGTTGGCCCGTCGCTCGGAGCCGACTCCATTCGCCACGGCGTGCGCGCCTCCATCCTGAGCTTGCTTGTGGTCATGGTCTTCATGGTCTTTTATTACCGGCTCTCCGGCGTCAACGCCGTGCTGGCTTTGATCCTGAACCTGTTAATTCTTCTGGCGGCGCTGGCCATGTTTAGTGCGGTGCTGACGCTGCCCGGCATCGCCGGCGTCATCTTGACCATCGGTATGGGCGTAGACTCCAACGTGCTCGTCTTTGAGCGTATCCGCGAGGAATCGCGCAACGGCAAGTCGTCCTCCGCGGCGGTGGAGGCGGGGTTCAGCAAGGCGTTTCTGACGATTATCGACACCCACGTCACCACCGTGGTTTCGGCCTTTTTCTTGTTCATCTTTGGCACCGGCCCGATCCGGGGTTTCGCCGTCACGCTGACCATCGGTTTGATCGCCAACGTGTTCACGGCCATCTTCGTATCGAAGACGATTTTCCAGTATCACCTGACGAAAATGGACCGTCAGGCAGAACTGAGCATTTAGGGAGCGCCCACAGTTCTGGTACTACTCCCTCGCTGTGGCGTGGGAACAAACGGGAACCCGATGGAGTCTAAAGAAGGGAAGCGCGAAAGGCATGATTGAGCTCTTCAAACAGCCAAACCTCGACTGGATGGGCAAGGCCAAGTTTTTCTTCACATTAAGCGGTCTCCTCTTGCTCATTGGATGGTCCGCCATCTTCTTGAAGGGCGGCATTAAGTACGGTATCGACTTCCGGGGAGGCACGAACGTGGATGTCCGCTTCGCCCATCCTCCAAACGTGGACCAGTTGCGCGCCAGCCTGCAGCGCCAGGGTTTGGGCAACAGCGAAATTCAGGGCATCAGCGACATCGCCAACCCTAACTCCAACGAAGTATTGATCTTCGTCGAACAAGTCGGCCAGGGGGATCAGGCTCTTGATGAGAGCAAGGCCAAGGTCCTCACTGCCCTGAACGCCACGTATGGCGTGGAGGGTACCGGAAAGGCGGACTTCAATGCCGTGACTCCATCGGCGCTCGCCAATGCACTCTCGCAAAAGGATCCGCTCGGGCTCTCCGTCAATGCCGGGGAAAGGTACCAGCAGATCGCTAAGAGCCTCCTGGCCTTCCGTGACACGGACAAGAATGGCGTGCTCACCAGTCTTGACGAGCTTTCCTCGGTCGCGGGCGCAACCCCTGCGGTCCTCTCCGCCATCAAGGATACGTATTCGCTCGCACCCTTCACCATCCGCAACGTCGAGATCGTGGGGCCCAAGGTGGGTGCCGAGTTACGCAATCAGGCCATTCGAGTTACCCTCTATGCTTTGGCAGGCATGCTGTTATATATTGCATTTCGGTTCCAGTGGGTCTACGGAGCAGCGGCGGTGATCGCAGTTTTTCACGACGTGCTCATCACCCTGGGCCTGTTCAAGATTTTCGGATTTGAAATTTCGCTGACCGTAATCGCGGCGCTGTTAACCCTGGTGGGCTACTCGATGAACGACACGATCGTCATCTTCGATCGTATCCGGGAAAACAGCCGCCTGTTACGGAAAGAGCCGTTCGCCGACATCGTCAATAAATCGATTAACCAGACGTTGTCGCGAACGATCCTGACCAGCGGATTGACTTTTCTCACCGTGCTCGTCCTGTTCCTGATGGGCGGCCAGGTGCTTCGGGCGTTTGCCTTTGCCTTGGTGGTGGGGATTGTGGTAGGAACGTACTCCAGTTTTGGTATCGCTGCTCCCCTGGTCGTAGCTTGGAATAAGTGGCGCGGACAGGGAGTAGCAGTGGGCACCGGAACCGCAGCCGGCAACAGACCCAAGGGAAACGGGAGCGGGCAACCGCGCCTGGCGCCCGCCGGGAGGAGGTAGTAGTTATCATGTTTGAAGAATTGGTTGTGTCAGGTGCAAAAGAGAAGACGAACAAGCCGTGGACCGTGGTTGTCTCCATGATTTTGCAAGTTTTCTTCCTTGTGATTTTAATTCTCATTCCGTTGATTTACACGGAGGCGTTGCCGAAGGCCATGCTGTCTTCCATCCTGCTGGCGCCACCTCCGCCCCCGCCACCTCCTCCACCGCCTGCAGCCGTGCAGGTGATGAAGATCAAACCGGTCGTCCGCCTGATGGACGCTGGTAAGCTCGTGGCTCCGAAAGTCATCCCGAAAGATATCAACATCATCAAGGAAGAAGAGTTGCCACCGGACGCCGGCATGCAAGGTATCGCCGGCGGCGTGCCGGGCGGCGTCGCCGGTGGTTCGATGGGCGGCGTTCTTGGCGGCGTGATTGGCGGTGGGAAAGCCGCTCCACCACCACCGAAGGTCATTCCCAAGCGCGTGATGGTTGGCGGCAACGTGCAGGCAGCGCGGCTCGTCAACAAGGTACAACCGCTTTACCCGCCCCTGGCGCGCCAGACGCGCATCAGTGGCACGGTGAAGCTCCACGCCATCATTGGCAAGGATGGCTCGGTGCAACAGCTTG
>Ga0116116_1000235_pt1 | contig 67678 bp, 50 predicted proteins | sample June2015DPH_10_1_FD_89722 | JGI IMG/M metagenome (GOLD analysis project Ga0116116, IMG submission 89722) | Peatland microbial communities from SPRUCE experiment site at the Marcell Experimental Forest, Minnesota, USA - June2015DPH_10_150 | ecosystem: Environmental > Terrestrial > Soil > Wetlands... | reverse complement strand
TAACAAAGACAAATGCAGATCCTTCGTCCCGAAAGAACCGGGACTCAGGATGACAGTGTCAGCGATGGTGAATCGAATTGACTTACGCGCCGAGTTTCTGCAGAGCGTAGCGAAGGATCTCGCCCTGTGTATTTCCAACGCAATGCGAGATTCTGCGTCGCCTGCGGCTCCTCAGAATGACAGTCCCGACGGGTTTTCCCGCAGCCTGTGAATCCGGGCCGGGGTGGCAGGACCTTACACTTCACGAGGAGCGGCGTCACGCGCGCGACGCCGGCGGGAGGGCGAGATGGCATTCGGCATGGGCAAATCCACCACACGTCGTCGAGAACTAGCCGACTTGCCCGACGACTGGGTCGGCTGGCTCGAACCCGGAGTGGAAATGGAAGGCAAGATGACGGTCGCCGCCGGCTTGGTTCGCATCAACGCGCACTTCAAGGGTGAGATCAGCTCCCAGGGCGCCTTGGTGATCCACGACCAGGGAGAAGTCGAGGGTGACATCCTTTGCAAAGTGGTGAGTGTAACCGGTAAGGTCAAAGGGACCATTCACGCCACGGAACGCCTGGAGATCAAGGAACATGGCATCGTGCTCGGTGACATTTACACTCCCTGCCTGCTGGTTGACCCCGGCGGCTTCTTCGACGGCCAGTGCCACATGCCAGCCCACGAGCCTACAAGCCAAGCCCCCAGCGACGTGGGGGCCAAGGAGCAGCCGTAGAAGCCCGGCCCCTGCGGCTGAACAGGCTGCGGAAAAAGCCTCCCGCCGATATCATCCTGAGCCCTTCGCTGTCATCCTGAGTCCTTCGCTGTCATTCTGAGCATTGACAGCCTTTCGGCTGCCTATCGGCAGAAACTCGACAAGGAGAACCACTGCCCCTCGCTGTCATCCTGAGTCCTTCGTCTGTCATCCTGAGCGCAGCGAAGGATCCTTTTCAGTTGACTCAGGATAAACTGCGCGAAGGACCCCGGCAGTTCGCGGGGGGTTGGCGAACAGAGTAAACTACGGGGGTTCTTCGCCCAAAATGCGGGCTCAGAATGACAGCGCAAGCGATGCTGAATCCAAATGACTTACGCGTCGAGTTTCTGCAGAGCGAAGCGAAGAATCTCGCCCTGCCCGCTCAGGATAAACTGCGCGAAGGATCTGAAGAGATGGATCCCCGCCTGCGTGGGGGTGACGATAAAAAGGGCCGCCCCGTTCCGCCCGAGCCGTCATTCCCGCGCCAGCGGGAACCCACCTGGGTCGCCAGGATCTGGCTCTGGGTTTTTTGCGTGAAAGGGCCGAACCAAAGCGAGATGCTTCGTCCGCCGCGGCAGACTCAGCATGACATCGCTGCGCGGTGCGCGACAGATGCCCTTTTTCAGCAGGCTGTAGATTTCCCTGCCGCCAGACGCCTCAGCGCTTCTTCAGCAGCGCCGCGTGGCTGCGGCGAACCGATGGGCGGTCTCGGAGCTCGAAGCCGGCCTTGCCCGCCGCCTGCAATTCCTCTTCGAACAGCGCGGGCTTCACGTGCCCGCTCGGCTCAACGAAGAGCAAGCCCGCGCCCCGCTTCGAGGCTCCCGCGACCTGGGAGAAGAAGCGATCCACCGCCGGCAGTTCGTGCACCAAGGCAAAGGCCAGGGTGAAGTCCACGGCGCCGGCGAGGTCGCTCAACCCCATGGTATCCGCCGCAACCACGCGGGCGTCCACGCGAGAGAGAAGCCCCGCGCGGGCAACGCGGCGCTTGAGCCCCGCGATCATCCGGGGCTGGATGTCCACGGCCACGACGCGTCCCGAGGCTCCGACCCGGCGGGCGAGCGGGAGCGTGAAGAAGCCCATGCCCGGTCCCGGTTCGAGCACGGTCATGCCCTCGTGAACGTACGGGGCCAGGAGTTTCTCCGGGTCCTCGAGGAGACGCCGAATCGGGCTGGCCAGGAGATAGCCTAGCCACCAGGGACAAACGCGCTGAGACATAAGTTTTCTCCTCTCAAGGATGCCCACCGCGTGCCGGCGCAACCTAGCGAACTCCTATCCTCTCCCGGGGGAGGGGGTGCCCGAGGTACGAGGGCAGGTGAGGGGTTTCCTGAGCCGTCAAATTCAGGCCGGCACGACTGCACCGATTGAGGGTCGCAAATCTTCTTGCGCTCTTTCGGGGCAAGCGCCCGAAATCATATCACGTGCGGCGACTGCCAGGCTAGCAGGAGCGTGAGGCGTACGTCACGCGCCGCTACTCCCTCCGCACCACGCCGGTGACACCGGCAACGAACAGGGTGGAAAGGAGCCAGCCCAAAACAATCTGGCCCCAGCGGAAACCTCGTAGAAAATCCGACCATCTGCGCGAACCGCGTGGGCTCGGGTCTGGAGTCCAAAGGTCCTTCTGGCCAAGATTGAACAGCGGCACCGAGTTCTCAAACGAATAAATGAAAGCGGTGAAACGCTGGTAATGGTCTGGTGGTCGGCCGTGATCGCGGAACCAATAGTAGGCACCCTTGTCGGTGGGGACAACCGCTCCAGCGAAATACCCTTGCCGGAAAAAGCACCATCCCATTGCAATCAGGAAGACGAGGCCTACGACAGCTCCCCGTTGGGGGTAGTAACCGTATCCCAGGGTCGTTTTGAACGCCCAACTTATGAGGCGCGAAAACACGCTCCGGTCCTCTGCTTCTCTCCTCCGGCGCTCCATTTCATACAACACGCGCCGCGCACCTCTAGCGTGCCCAGCCTCGCGCAGCACTTTGGCAAGCTGGCTGTAGGGCTGCGGCTTGAATTCCGGCTGGAGCGCAAGCCATTTGAGGCGTGTTTCCGCGTCTGTTGGCCCTACCGAGATGCGACCGTACACGAAGCCGTCAACGCGGAGGTTCCCCGCAGCGGGCCAGCTCACTTCGTCGTCAAGAAGGGCATCGGCTGAGGCGTTGGTCAGGTCGATCTTGCCCTTCGCGTCCCCCCGAACGCGGGCCAGCAGCAGGTGGCCGGCAATCTTCGCTCCCTGTACTATGAGTTCACTGAATGTGCCGCCCCAGCAGGACAAATCGCTGCCAATTTGGGCGCCCGACAGCCCCACCTCGCCTTCAGCAGCGAAACCATCGCTGAGAAGCACGCCGCCCTCGACGTTGACCCTGTCGGCGCTCAGTGCCTTGCCGCTCCCGGCCACGTCCCTCTTCGGAGGGTTCTTAAATTCCCCGCCACGGCACTCGAGGTTCCCACCGATTCGCGCGCCCGGCAGCCGCACCTCGCCCTCAGCGATGAACCTATCACGGAGAAACACGTTGCCCTTGACGTTCGCGCCGTCGGCGCTCAGTGCCTCGCCGCTCCCGTCTACGTCCTCCTGCGGAGGGTTCTTGAACGTGCCGCCCGCGCAATCGAGGTCGCCGCCAATCTGCGCGCCCGCCAGACGCACCTCGCCCTTAGCGATGAACTCATCACGGAGAAAAACATCGCCCTTGATGACCGCTCCATCGGCGCTCAGTGCGTCCCCGCTCAATGGCACGCGCGCTTGCGGAGGATTTCTGAACGTGCCGCCAGAACAGTCCAGGTTTCCGCCTATCTGTGCGCCCGGCAGCCGCACTTCGCCCTCAGCAGTGAAGACCTTACGGAGAACAACGCTACCGCTTACCCTGGCGCCATCAAACCTCAGCGCGGTTCCACTCTCAGAGAGCCCCGGTTGGGCAGAATTCATGAACTTGCCACCACTGCAGTCCAGGTCTGTTCCGATTTGAGCGCGGGCCAGCCTTACCTCGCCCTCAGCATTGAACTTATCGCGAAGATAGACCCCGCCGCTTACATTGACCCCCTCTGCGAGTAGGGCCGTGCCACTTCCCGGAAAGTCCTTCTGTGGGAGATTCCTGAACGTGCCGCCTGAGCAGCCCAGGTTTCCGCCGATCCGGGTGCCAAGCAGCCGCACCTCGCCTTCGGCGGTGAAACCCTCGTGGAGTAAAACGCTACCCTTGACGTTCATCCTGTCAGCCCACAGCGCCTTGCCGCTCTCGGGCACGTCCTTTTGGGGAGGATTCTGGAAGACGCCGTCACTGCAGTCGAGATCCCCTCTGATTTGCACGCCCACGAGGCACACCTCACCCTCAGCGGTGAAGCCATCGCGAAGAAAAAGGTTTCCTTCGACGCTCAAGCCGTGGGCTCCAATTGCCCCCGTCCGGCTACCGTTAAGGTATAGAGCAGGAATCTGTGTCGACATGAGCAAGATTTGCTCTGCCAGGCGACACCGGAACAACATGAGAGGAAAGGGCACGTTAGCGAAGCAAAGATTCAAAGTGCCGGTGATCCTGGCGCCCAATAGCCGAATCCCTATCGGATCGACCCGGCTTGCTGCGGCGGGGTCAACGCACAGCCAGCGAATGACCCTGGCGCGGACCTGCCGCTCGGGGCCCCAATCGTCGGCCTTCGCGGGATCGTTCGTCGCATCATCTAAGTCGCCACTCGGCCCGCAAACTGCCCATTCACCCCTGGGCGCGGCGCGGAGGAGCTTTGCTTCGGCCTCACTCAGCTCGCCGGGGTGTTCCTTGGCAAGCCGCAAGAGATCTTCGGCTGCTTCGTCAGGAGTTTGACCGGGAGCCATGGGGAACCTCCCTGGCGAGGGTTATACCATAAGTTACCCCTATTGTGCCGTCGGTGGTCCGGCATCGCTCCGAGGGATATGTAGCGCCGGCGTCTCGCCGGCGCAGTTACCGTTCGTCACCGTGATCGGGGCGGCTCGGCTTCCGGTTCGCGTCTCCTGCACGCACCCAAACGCAATTCTCCCAGCCAGCCTTCCGAGGATTCTCGGCCACATAGCGGATGAAGCGATGCAATCGTTCTCATCCCGGACCAGCCGGTCATAGTACTCTCGCTGCCAGAATTCTCCCCTCCTTCTTAGCAGTTGGTTGGCGTGCTTCGCCGTAAAGGATTTCAAGGAGTGCAACACACTTTCAAGCGTGAATTCCTGGTAGGGCGGCAGAAAGCAGGCGGGAGGCACAAGACAAGAGGCAGGAGGAGAGCAGGTTTGCTCAATGCCGAAAGGTTATGTTTGCGCCTCGTAGGAGAAGATGTCGTACACTTAGAGCAATCCCTCTTCTACAGGTGGGAGCGATGCGGCGGCGCGGTTCCAGGCGAGCGATGGTCTTGGGAATTCCCCTGCTCGGGGCGAGCCTGCTGCTGGTGCGCGGCCGGCCCACGGCGGGCGTGTGGAGTTCGGCGGCGCCCGCGTTCGAGCCCACGGCGAATGTCCCGCCGCTGATCCTTTACTCCTGGGAGCGCGCGGAGAACCTGGCGTTCCTCGACTCACGCCGAGTGGGCGTGGCGTTTCTCGCCGCGACCATTTACCTGCGCGGCGATGAAGTCGTGGTGCGCCCCCGCATGGACCCGCTCGAGACAGCGCCGGGAACTTGGCGGCTGGCGGTGGCGCGTGTCGAAAGCCATCCGGCCATCACGCGTGCGCAGCCGCCGGATTTGTCGCGGACTCAGGGGCTGCGTACGGCGGCGGCCATCGGGGACCTCGCCCGCATCCCCGGAGTGCGAGGCGTGCAGGTCGATTTCGACGCCACACCGCACGAACGAGCCTTTTACCGCGAACTGCTGCGCGACGTGCGCCGGCAGTTGCCGGCGGGTGCGGTGCTTTCCATCACGGCGCTGGCTTCCTGGTGCGCAGACGACGCGTGGATGCAGGGGCTCGAGATCGACGAAGCTGTGCCCCTGCTCTACCGGATGGGACCGGAGCGGCCCGACATCCTGCGTGAACTTTCGGCGCACGGGGGCTTCAGTCCGCCTTTGTGCGGCGCGAGCTTGGGAATCTCCACGGATGAACCCCTGGCGCAGATTCCCCGCACCCCGCATCTCTACCTTTTCAACCCTCACCCCTGGACAAAAGCCGCTGTCGAAAGGTGGGCGCGCGAGGTGCATCCATGAGGAGATCATACAAAGTTCTATTCATCGTGGTTCTATTGCCCCTGCTGCTCGAGCCCCTGGGCCGGCTGCTGGGCAGCGGGATGGGTTTCAATTCCGCGGTGTTCGTCCGCACCATGCACCCCGACGAACCTCTGGAGAATTTCCTGAAGGGGAAGCTGGGTGTGGTCGAACCCACCTACTGGCGCTGGGACCTCGTGATTGCCTATCGCAGCCTGAACGGCGAACCGCTCACAGCAAAGGAGCGAGAGGCCTTGCGCCCCTACTGGGATGAGGAAGCGCGCGCGGCAAGGTACAGCATCGGCGCAGGCGCCCCGCCGCAGCCGCTGGACGCGAACGCAGCCATGCTGACTTGGCTCAATGGGCGCGACCGTGTTCCAGGCGTACAGCCGGGAAGCCAAGTCCCGGACTATCGTGAAGGGACGGCCGGGGAAACGGGTTACTACGCCTATCTTAACTGTCCTGCTGATGCCTTCCTGAATGCGACTCGAACGCTCACCCAACGGATTGAGCAATTCGGCGCGAGCGATCCCGAGGTTCGTGATTGGGTGGGTGCGCAGGACCAGGTTTTTTCGAACTGCGGCGCTAGTGGCGGATGGCCGCGCCTCAAGCTAAACTGGACGCCGCCGGGCCAAGCCACCCAGACTCCCGAGGGCGGGATGATTCCCGCTGCCGCACCTGCCAGCGCGCGGCCGATGTTCAAGGCTGACCGCGCCTACCAGATTGCCGCTGCCAACTTCTACGCCGGAAATTTCGCCGTGGCGGGAAAACAGTTTGGGGAGATTGCGGGTGATGCCTCTTCACCGTGGCGCGCGCTCGCGCCGTATCTTGCCGTCCGGTGCCTGGTGCGCAAGGGGACGCTGGCGAAGCCCATGGGCTTCGAGGCGGCACCGCTCCAGGAGGCCGAAGCGCGGCTGCAGCGGATGGCGAATGATCCGGCCTGCGCCGGGATCCACCCGGCCATCGAAGGCCTGCTCAACTTTGTCGAGTGGCGGCTGCATCCGGAGGGCGTGCTGCGGCCTCTGGCGCAAAGGTTGGCAAAGCCCGACGCGAGCCACGACTACTACCAGGACCTGACGGACTACACCCTGATGCTCGACAAGCGGAAGGAGAGCGGCAGCTCGGTCGACGACTCGCTGCGTGCCGACGACCTGACGGACTGGGTATGGACCTTCAACTCGCCGGGCGCGAACGCCGGCCAGCACGCGCTGGAGCGGTGGCGGGCGACGCACTCGCTGGCGTGGCTGGTGGTGGCGATTTCGGAAGTGGACCCTGCTGATCCCACGGCTGCGGAGCTGCGCGCGGCGGCCCAGAGAGTCCCACGAGACTCGCCGGCCTATCTCACCGTAACGTATCACCGGCTGCGGCTGGAGCTCGCGGCGGGCCGTCAGGAGGAGGTGCGCACCGAACTCGCCAAGCTGCTGGCTTCGCGCGACTGGCAGGGGCAACCTTCCGCGTTCAATCTCTTTCGCGCCCAGGCCCTGCCGCTGGCCCGCAGCTATGACGAATTTCTCGGCCTGGCGCCACGCGCGGTGGCCGGATACGCATATTCAGCGATGCCGGCGGGCTACTCCCTGGATGTGTCTTACTCGCCCGACAACCCTTTTCCTTCCGGCGCGCAGCAGAACACCTTGTTCGATGTCGACTCGGCGCGTGTGTTCAGCTTCGCGCTGCCGCTTTCCATGCTCACGCAGACGGCCACCGGCAAGACCCTGTCCGCGCACCTGCGGCGCCGCCTGGTGCTGGCGGCGTGGACGCGCGCTTTCCTGCTGGGCGACGAGCCCGCAGCCCGGAAGCTCCTGCCCGCGCTGCACGAACTCGCTCCGGAGTTGAAGCCTTATCTCGAACCCTACGCGGCCGCCGCCAATTCCCCAGCGCGCCGCTACGATGGCTTATGGATGCTGCTGAAATCCCCCGGCCTGCGGCCCTACGTCGAGGCGGGAGCGGGGCGGATGGATTCTCTGGTTGAGCACGGTCAATACCGCGACAACTGGTGGTGCGAAGTCGACCCGCGGATGGGATTAGATCTCCCCGCGTCTTGGGGGATGCCGCAGCGGCAATCGCCCAACCCACCTGCCCCACCCCTGCCGGCCGCGCGGTTCCTGAGCGCCGACCAGCAAGCCGCGGCCCGCGCAGAACTCGCGCGATTGCAAGCCGCCGGCGTCGCTACGGGTTTCTTGGGCCGCCAGGTGCTGGATTGGGCGAAGCAACAACCGGAGGATCCCCGTATTCCGGAGGCGCTCAGTCTGGTGGTGATCCTGCCGCGCGCCGGCTGCACGGAAGACCAAACTGGGAAGTTCTCGCATGCCGCCTACGACCTGCTCTACAGCCGCTACGGGTCGACGTCGTGGGCCAAGCAGACGCGTTACTGGTACAAGTGAGCGGCGGAAGCGAAAGGTACTCGAGAGCTGCGTGACGAATCCATGCCAAAGGCGACGTTCTAAAGGCAAGCTTCCGGGTGTATACTGGCGGTTCCCGAAGGTCCTCGTCGTTTGTGCCGTTCGTATCATGGCGGGGCAGGGCGATTGCCGCAAGCCGCCGCCAATTTCAAGGAGCCACCATGAAGGGTAAACCGGAAGTGCTGGGAGTCTTGCAGGAAGCATTGACCGATGAGTTGGGCGCGGTGCACGAATACATCCTGCACGCCGAGATGTGTGAGAGTTGGGGGTACAAGGCGCTCGCGGGCCTCACCACGAAGCGGGCCATTGAAGAAATGAAGCACGCCGAGAAGCTGATTGGACGCATGCTCTTTCTGGAGGGAGCGCCCGACGTGCAGTCGCTGCCGAAGATTATCGTCGGCAAGAACGTCGAGGAGCAACTGGCGGCGGGCCTGAAGAGTGAGCAGGGGGCTATTGTGAGTTACAACCAGGCTGCCGCCACCTGCGTCAAGGCCGGGGACAATGGCTCCGCCGACCTGCTGCGCGCGAATCTTCGGGACGAAGAGCGGCACGCCGATTTCCTGGAAACCCAATTGGGGCTCATCAAAGAAATCGGCCTGGCAAATTACCTGGCCCAGACCATGACGGAATAGGCGGGCACCGCGGTGCGGTCGCGGGTGGCGCATACATCGCGCCCGTGGCGATGTGTGCGATCGTGGTAGGCGGTCCATGGGAAGGACGGAATCATCCTTCAGGAAATGAAACCGGAAGCTTGACCACGGCCACTGGTCAGGCGACGTAACCATGCCTCGCTGCACCGGATTGCCGCGCACGTCATTGAGCTTTTCCAGCCGCTTCATTGCACTCCACACATTCAGATCATAAGAGCGCCGGGGCCCCCCCGCTCGGAGCGGCCGGGGCTACAAGACCCCAGGTCATGTTTGGTTGCGGCCAGCGGCCGCGCTGCGCCACCCCCTCCGTGGTGAGAAGGGCGTGTTTGCTGGTCCCGCAGGTTTGCCGCAAGTGATCTCGTGGTGCGCCGTCACCGCGTTATCGTAGCTTTGGTGGCGCCTGTCGAGATGCCGCCGTCCACAAGCAGGGTCTGACCGGTGATGTACTGGCTGGCATCCGAGGCCAGAAAGACAACCGCGCCATCGAGGTCGTCGGGCCGGCCGGGCCGCTTCAGCGGGATTCGGTCGGTAAGGTAATCGACCCATGGTTGGTTTTGGTAAAGCACTTCGGTCTGCTTCGTCTTGAACCATCCGGGCGCCAGGCAGTTTACGGTAATCCCGTGCGGCCCCCAATCGTCGGCCAGACTCATGGTCAATTGTTTGACTCCACCTCGGCTCGCGCAGTACGGAGCCAGACCTGCATAACCAAAAACGGCGGTGACCGAACCGATGTTCACAATCCTCCCGTAGCGACGCGGAACCATTCTCCTGGCCACGGCTTGAGCCACAAAGAACGTGCCCCGCAGGTTCGTGTCAAGCACCAGGTTCCAGTCGTCCCACCCCACCTCGAGCGCCGGCTTGCGCACATTGCAGCCCGCATTGTTGATCAGGATATCGATCTTGCCGTACGCGGCTTCCGCGGCTGCCGCCATCTTCTGAATGCTCTCGTAGTTTCTCACATCCAGTTCCAGCGGCACCGCACGCCGCCCCATGCCCTCGATTTCTTTCCCGAATGGGTCAAGAGAATCGAGTTTGCGGGCGGTGATCACCAAATCCGCCCCGGCGCGAGCCAACGCCCGCCCGAAATACTGGCCGAGTCCGCGGCTGGCTCCCGTAACAATGGCCACTTTCCCGGATAGATCGAATATGTTGTCACCCATAGGCACTCCTTACGGTTGGAGGATTACTTTCATCAGGTTGGGGTCGCCGTCGTAAAGGCGCCGGAACCAGGCGGCTCCCTCCGCGAGGGATGCAACCGCACTGATCAGAGGAGCCACGCGGATGGCTTTCCGCGCCAGCAGGTCGATGCAGGCAGGGTATTCCCCGGAGGAAGCGCATGACCCGAGGACGCGTATCTGGCGTGTCACGACGGATTGCAGGGGCAGTTCCACTTTGGGCGACAGGTTGCCAATCAAGGTCAGAGTCCCGCCCTTGCGAAGACTCGCGAGCGCAGTCTCGAAACCCTGGGTGTTTCCCACGACCTCCATGGCCACATCCGCGCCTCGACCCGAGGTACAATCCCGCACGGCTTTCGGCACGTCGCGCTGGCCGGCGTTAATCGAGACTTCAGCTCCCAGTTCCGCGGCCAGGCGGAGTCTTCTTTCATCCAGATCGACGGCGATGACCCGGCCGCAGCCCGCCAGTCGCAGCGCCTGCACCACCAGCAGGCCGATCATTCCGCTTCCCACCACTACGGCGGTGTCGCCCAATTTCACGGGCGTCAGTCCCACGGCATGGACTGCCACGGATACGGCTTCGATCATCGCGGCGTGTTCGAAGCTGAGCGTCTCGGGAATGGGGTATGTGATGCGTTGCGGAACCGCTACGTATTCTGCAAAGGCGCCGTGTCGCCGATATTCGCCCGGGGAGACCCCCAGCACCTGGCGGTTGTCGCAAAGATTCACCTCGCCGCGCCGGCAGAAAAAGCATTTCCCACAGTAGATCGTGGAGTCAAACGTCACCCGCTGCCCCACCTGGAACTGGGTCACGTTGCCGCCGATCTTCGAGACAATTCCGGAGGCCTCATGCCCCATGACGAGCGGCGGGACGCGCCGCCCCGTGCTGCCATCGAATCCGTGGATATCGCTGCCACAGATGCCGCAGGCCTTCACGCGAACCAACAGATCATCAGGACCAACCTGGGGTTCCGGCATTTCCGTCATTTCGAGTACTTTGTATTCTTTTAACAACAAGGCCTTCATACCCACTCCTCGCTTGTGACCGCAAAGCCGCGCCTCCCGAAAGTTCCTGCGCTTCTTCCCAACTGCCGGAGAACCATGATAGACAAAATCCGCCAATCTGCATAATCGATAACCATGCCCTTCTCACCTCGACTCGGTCTTAAACACCTCCACTCCCGCCGATTGCCGAAGAAGGACGCGGCACGATAGGTCCAAGTCTGATTCTTCACAGCGAAATCCGGGCTAGGCGAATCGCGGGTGGCGCCGACATCGCCTTTTATGTCGGCGGCAGTTAAGTAGCCAGGACAGGCCAGGGATAGGACGCGGTGACAGAGATGTTGCGCGGGTTCGTGGGCCGCATACATGAAAGGCAATGTATGCCGCCACCCGCGGCTCTTGCCGCCCGGGGCGTCCGCGCCGGCGTCCGGGAAGGTGCGTTCGCAGCCAAGGATCGCCTGCTACGCCAGGAGTTCATGAATAGCGGCCTTGAGGCGCGCTTCGCTGGGTGGACCCACAAAGGACTGGGTGGGTTCATACCCTCCCTCCGAGAACGCCTTCTCAGTACAGATGTAGCCCGTGCCGAGTTCGCCGTAGGCAGCCGTGGCTATGAAGTCGCCGGGGCGAAGGCTCTGCGCATACAGTTGATACTCGATGAACGCCTCGCCCGGAAGATGCAGGATCCTGACGGGCCCCAGTCGATAGCAACTTAGATCCACCCCCGGCCACACCTGCAGCCGCCCGTACCAAGCCAGCGCTAGAGCGGATTTGGTGCGTTCCTGATAGGGTTGCTTGGGATCCCCGAGCACCTCACGAAAATGGGAGGCTGAGAAGTCCGCGTCGGTGCGCAACGGAAACCGGGCTTCCGTGGTCTGCCATTTTATGGCGGAGCACTTCTCCTTTTGGGTCGCGGCGATGGCTCCTTTCATACCCTGATACAAGCGGTCTGCCAGTTGCACGCGGGCGGCAGGAGAACCATCGTTGTACTTTCCGGCGGTGATGTTGCCGGCGCAACCCGTGAAGTAAATCTGGGGGACCCCTTCTTCTTTCTGCAAACGCTCGCGAGCCAGGCCGGGGGTGTCCGGGTTCATCTGTCCCTTGCCGTAATGGCTTTGCGGATGCGAAGCGTAGTAGTGGAGTCGAACCAGGGGGCGCTGGCCGTCGAACAACGTGATCGTCCGGAGCCAGGGATCCGTCAGGCCCTCGGGCGCCGCCACCAGGACGGGATCGGTGCAGGAACTGTAGCGCACGCCGATGGAGCCATCGGGCATCGGGACCCGCCGGTTGGAAGCAAATTTCTCCACCTGGGCTTTCCCCCAACCCACGTGCGTGAACGGTTCCAGCCGCTTCAGGGCGTCTTGGGCGGCGGCGGAAACCCGGTCGGCTGCTGATTCAATGAAGCCCAGGTCGGCGAGATGCGGAGGCGACGGCACCAAGTCCACCAGCATTTCGGCATTGGTGTCGTAAAGGGGCGCGTCATGCTGGTGAACACAATGCACCTCGACCTGCAGTTCATTCACCTGCAATACCTCTGCGATTTTCCGGCGAAACAAATCGTGCGCAGCGGTGCGCAGTTCACAATAATCAAACGAGCAAAGCGCGTAGCAGGTTCTGCCGTCCGATAGGATGACTCCCTTTGCCAGAAGGGGACTCTCCACACTGGTCGCCACGGGGGGGTGGCATTCCTCCAGCGGGCTGCCTACGGGAGGCGTGACGTCACAGGAGAACACCGCCGCGCGGAGTGCCGAAGAACCCGGCGCCAGCCCTGGGGAAGTCTGCCTTGGTTGCGGGGCTGAGGCAGCCTCCAGCCACGCACCCGCCCCGAGGGCGGGGACTGCCTGCATGAGACTGCGTCGAGTTATTTTGGGCATACGGAAAACCAGCTCCCTTCTCGAGGCCGGGGCGATTTCAGGTCGAGGCGCGCACCCCCTGCCAGGGTGAGTAGCGGCCTACTTCGCGTGCCCGTGGGGCCCGATTTCCTTCTCGCTGGCTCCCACTATCCTCCCACCAGCCCCGCTCTCTCCGCTCTTAGGCGCGATCGCCAGCGGAGATTGTACGCTCGCTCGACGAGTTCTTACAACCTGCGCAGCGCTTCGCCGGACTTTCGCGCCGAGTTTACCTCGCCCAATGGCGGCGTAAAGCCGCCACGGCTGGTCAACCCGCACTAGCCGCCATGCCCAGGCGCACGGCAGAGGCACGATGCGCCCCGTGGGGATTGAACTATTTGCCGCGGGCGTTCGTATTATGATTTGAAGCGAGAGGACAGGTGTGTTCGCCTCCCCTGTGCCCTCCAAGGAGAACCGATATGCGCTTTTTGACCAAGACTGGATGGGTTCTGGGAATACTGGTGTTCGTCGCTCCCTTGGCTGCGCCGAAAGCCGCGACGGAAGTCGAACCGGGCTCCATCGTGATCGTCTTTAGAGACGGGCGCCAACAGAGTTTCCGCTTGGCGGACATTGCCCGCATCGAGTTCAGTTCCCCCGCGGGCAAGGCATCGGCCGGCCAAGCTCGTTTTCTGGGCGAGTGGAAAGTGGGCGACGGCGCCGGGGGGAAATTCCTCATCACGCTCAAGCCCGACGGCGTGGCCCGTAAGAGCTTGGGCTCGGTAGGTGGTACGTGGACCGTCGTGAACGGAGAAGCCCAGATTGCCTGGGACGATGGGTGGCACGACGTCATCCGGAAGGCCGGCAGCAAGTATGAAAAGGCGGCCTATTCGCCCGGCTCGTCTCTTTCCGGCCAGCCCGACAATGTCGCCGAGGCCGTTTATACCGAAGCCCACTGAAACCTCTCGCCACGGGACGAGTGGCAAGCGGGACTGCGGGTGCCGGCTGCGGCGCGGCCAGGGCGCACCACCTGCCGCAAGCTGGGATTGTCCCCGGACACAGTCAGCGCAACATGCTGGACAAGCCAAGCCCGGGCAGAACTGAGGTGGCTCCCCGCCCGCCCAGCGCCCGGCCACTGCGGCGACCCGCGCAGCTTTCCCGGCCGGGCTGTTCATGGAAGGATCGTCCCGAGCCCTGCCATGGCGATCTAATCCCGCGCGTGGCATAATACGCCCTGAATACGCCACCTACGCTGCCGGCCAGGAGGTCGCCTATGAAGCGCTGGGCTGTTCTGGTAGTCCTTGTCTATGTCCTCATCCTCGTTGTCCTGACGTTGCCGATGATCCTCGTTGCCTTCTATCCGGCGGTAAAAGTGCACGACGCGGCCGGGCTTCTTTCAGAGTGGAGGTTCTGGGTCTTCCTGGGTGTGCTGGCAGCCGGGCAGGCGGTTATGTTGCTTGTGCCGGTTGACCTGGCGATGCAGCGACCCACGCCCCGCCGATCCCTCCTCTGGCCGATTCTGGCTTCCGGACTGATGATGGGCTTGCTCGGCGCCGGGGCAGGGTTCTCCATCTTCGAATTCATCGGTAAGAATAAGGCCGTGGATCTATTCGACAGCAGCATAACGCTGCCGTTTGTACCGGTCGCCGCGGTGTGGGCGGCGTGGGCCCTCATCTTCCACCGGACCAGCCGGGGTGCCGTGCCAATGGACCTGATCAGCCGGCAGTGCCGTTATCTCTTAAAAGGCAGCGTTCTGGAACTGCTCATCGCCGTACCCACGCACATCGTGGCCCGCAGCCGGGATTACTGCTGCGCTGGTCTCTTGACTTTCCTGGGGATTGCCTTCGGCGTGTCCGTCATGCTGTTTTCTTTCGGGCCGGGAGTATTCTTTCTTTTCGTCCAACGCTGGAAGCGGCTCCATCCCCAACCAGGGCGAGAAACCAACTGAACCCTTCACCCGCAACCCCAGCGCCTGTGCGGCTGTCTCAAAACCTCAGTTGTAGCGCCGGTCGGAATCTGCCCTGGCGCAGGAAGCGACCGGCGGCTTCGAATTCCTAACCCGGATTTCTCACCACGGGTTTGGAAGGGCGGGGCTTCACAGGCTGCGGAAAAACGCTTCCCTGCTGTCATTCTGAGCGAAGCGAAGAATCTCGTATGTTCATGAAAATGCGCAGGGCGAGATTCTTCGCGAAGTTTACCCTGAGCCGGCAGAGCGAGATCCTTCGCTACGCTCAGGATGACAGCGAAGGACTCAGAATGACAGCGAAGGGCTCAAGATGACAGCAGGGAAGCGTTTTTCCGCAGCCTGTTTATCCGTCCCTGGGTGCGGCGAGCCGCAGGAGGTAACCTGCTTGATTCTGAGCGACTTCCCCATCTCCTCAGGTTTCGAGTAACCCCTCATGCTGCGCTCCGGTTTTGCCGATAGAAACGAATAGAGGTGAAGCCCCGGGCGCGCGCTTTGCCGAGGACGGATAGGCATCTCTGAGGCGGCGGACTTGGCGGCGGCGCGTTTGGCTCGAAGCCTTGGCAAGGGGCAGGGAGGCCGGTCGCATGGGAGTACTCGAAAGCGTCACAACGGGGACGGGCGCGAATCCCGTCGCCCCCTCCCCACCCGCCAGCGTCTTGGTCATCGATGATGAAGCGGGCGTGCGCCAAGCGCTGAGCGCCATGCTGCAGGCTGATGGGTATGCGGTGGTCACCGCCGGGAGCGGCAAAGAGGCCGTCGAGCAGTCGCGCCGCCGGCATTTCGATCTGGCCATCACCGACCTCCTGATGCCGGAGATGGACGGAATCCAGACCATGGCCGCGCTGAAGGGCGTCGATCCCGCCCTGGAAGTAATGGTCCTGACCGGCCATGGCGGAGTCGATTGCGCCGTCGATGCGCTCCGGCAAGGGGCCTGCGATTACCTGCGGAAGCCCCTCACCATGGCGCAGCTTTGCACCGCGGTCGCGGGGGCGCTCGAAAAGCACCAGCGGAACACTCCTCCCTCACTCTTCCCAGCACCCGCGTCTCCCACCCAGAAGGTCATGGGTCTCGGAAGGATCCGCGATAGAGAAGCCTGGGCTTACACCCTGGCGCTTGCCTTGGCAGTAGTGATGACGGCGAGCTTGTTGCATTTCCACATCGGCCGCTTGTACCAGGAAGCGACGGCTCAATGGGAGGCGCGCCAATCTAGCGTTGCCGAGGATCGAGCGCAGAGGGTCTCGGACTGGTTAATGGAACGTCAAGCGGATGCCGAACTCTTCTCCAACCGCCCTGCGGTCCGGGCTGGCTTGCAGGCGTACCACGTTAAGGGTCAACTTCCGGGGTCCCCTGCGGGTGGCCGGGCGGAGTTGACGGCAGCCTTGGACGAAATGGCGAGCGTGTATTACTACAATGGGGTCTACCTCCTGGATTCGGACGCACACCTCGTGGCCCAGTCTAACTACGCTGAACCGTTGAGCCCCCGGCTCGCCGAAATCTCCCGGACCGTAGCCCGCACGGGCACCTTGCGTCCCGAGGTGCTCAGCGGCGCGCTGGGGAAGACCCTGGTTAGTTTCAGTGCTCCGGTTGTTTCCCGGCGGGGCGCCACGGCAGGAGTCCGATCTACCGACCCGCCTCGAGGGGTTGTGGTCCTGGTCGTGGATGCCTCGCAAACGCTGTTTCCCATTCTGACACGTGAAAGCATACCGACTCGGACCGGGGAAACACTTCTCGCGCGCCGCGAAGGTGATGACGTCGTCATTTTCTCTCCGCTGCGCCACGTTCCGGCGGGTTCCCCGAACCTGCGGTTTCCTCTCTCCACCGCTCCCCTCGCCACACGCACCGCCCTGGAAGGCCGCAAGACCTTTGTGGAGTACAAGGACTACCGAGGCGTTCCGGTGCTGGCCGCGACCCAGTACATCCCGGCCGCCGGCTGGGGAATGGTCCACAAAATCGACCGCGCGGAAGCCTATGAGAACGTCCGCCAGATGGCTATCGTAGAGGAGTTGGCCGCAGGCCTCTTGATCATCATGCTGGGTGGCCTCCTGGCGTTTCACCGCCGAACCGTCCTGATGCGGGCGCTGCAGCAGAAAGAGGGGGAGTTCCGTGCGCTTCTGGAGTCGGCGCCGGATGCGATGGCGATCACGGATCGTGAGGGCCGCATCGTACTCGTCAACGCCCAAGCGGAGATCCTATTCGGCTTCGGGCGGAAAGAACTGATCGGCCAGACGCTGGGAATGCTGTTCCCCGAGTGGGCGCGCGAGCGTTCAGGCGGGGGCGGTCCAGAGGATTTCTCCGAAGTGGTCGCTCGCCACGTGGGGAAGACGTTCGAGATGCGTGGCTTGCGCAAAGGGGGCAAGGAATCTCCCTTCGAAGTCAGACTTAGCCCCGTTCAGGAGATTGAGGGAGGCCTGTTTTCCTGCGGCATCCGCGACATCACCCAACGTAAACGAGCCGAGCAAGCCTTGGCGCGCGAGCGCGATCTGCTCTGCGCCCTCATGGACAGCACTCCGGATTACATCTATTTCAAGGATTGCCAAAGCCGCTTCCTGCGCATCAACCTGGCGCACGCCAAAGCCCTTGGGTTAAGCGACTCTGGCCAGGCAGTCGGCAAGACGGACTTCGATTTCTTCCCCGAGGAAGACGCGAAAGGCTATTTCAGCGACGAAAGGCAGGTCATCCAAACCGGCCAGCCCCTCATCGGCCGAGTGGAAAAGGTCCGTCAAGCCGACGGGCAGCTCCGCTGGGTTTCCACCACCAAGGTGTCCACCCGGGACGCCCAAGGGCGCATTACGGGCCTGGTGGGGATTACTCGGGACGTTACCGAGCGCCAGCGCGCGGAAGTCGAAATGGAGGAACGGCATCGCTTGGCGACACTCGCGGTGGAAGTGGGGGCAGCCCTTACGGGGGCCGAGAGCCTGCGCCAAGGGTTGCAGCAATGTACGGAGATCCTGGCAGGCAGAATCGACGCCGCCTTCGCCCGGGTCTGGACCGTGAACGAGGCGGAGAGCGTCCTCGAGCTACAGGCCAGCGCCGGGATGTACACCCACATTAACGGAGGCCACGCCCGAGTGCCCATGGGGAAACTCAAAATCGGGCGCATCGCCGAAAGCGGTGAGCCGCACTTGACGAACTCGGTGCGGGAAGATTCCTGGGTGGGGGACCCGGAATGGGCGCGCCGGGAAGGCATGGTGGCGTTTGCGGGCTATCCCCTGAAGATACGGGAACGCGTGCTGGGGGTGGTGGCGGCGTTCGCGCGTAAGCCCTTGACGGAAGCCACCCTGCAGGCCTTCTCGTCCGTGGCCCACAACCTCGCGCAGTTTATCGAGCGTAAGGGGACGGAGGAAGAGCTGCGGGACGGCGAGGAGAAGTATCGGGTTCTTTATGAATCGTCGCGCGATGCAATCATGATGGTCGCCCCTCCGGAGTGGGGGTTTACTGCCGGGAATCCAGCGGCCATCGCGCTGTTCGGGGCGAGAGATGAGCAAGAGTTTCTGGCCGTGGCCCCATGGAGTTTATCCCCGGAATACCAGCCAGATGGTGAGCTTTCCTCTGTCAAGGCCCGCCAGAATATCGACGCGGCCATGGAGAGGGGATCACATTTCTTCGAGTGGACCCACAAGAAGTTCAGCGGCGAGGAGTTCTTTGCCACCGTCACGCTAACCAGGATGATCTATCGGGGACAACCACTTCTGCAGGCCACCGTCAGAGACATTACCGAGCGCAAGCGGGCGGAGGCGGCCCTGCGCGAGAGCGAAGAGAAGTTCCGTGGCTTCTTTCAAGGGGCGGCGGAGGGGATACTCGTTTCGAACTGCGAAACCCAGAAGTTCGTGTATGCCAACCCCGCCGTGTGCCGAATGTTGGGCTATACGGAAGAAGAACTGGTACACCTGGGCGTAAGTGATATTCATCCCCAACAGGATTTGGAGATGGTGGTGACTGTGTTCATGGCCCAGTCCCGCGGTGAAAGAACGCTGGCGCCGGCCATTCCGTGTCTGTGCAAAGACGGGACTACACTATATGCTGACATCAAAGCCAACCGGCTAGTGGTCGGCGGAAAAGATTGTATCGTCGGTTTCTTCACCGACATTACCGAGCGCCAGCGGGCCGAGGAGAAGGTTCACGAGAGCGACGAGCTGGTAAGACTTCTGCTCGATTCAATCCCCGAGGCAGTCTACGGTATCGACATGCAGGGTAACTGCACATTCTGCAATCCCTCCTGCCTCCGACTAATAGGTTATCAGGAGGCTGCGGACTTGCATGGTAAGAACATGCACAATCTGATCCACCATACACGGCAGGATGGAACACCTAACCCCGTGGAGGAGTGCCACATCTTCGAAGCTTTTCGGCGCGGACATGGCACCCACATCGATGACGAAGTTCTGTGGCGGCGCGATGGCAGCAACTTTCCTGCCGAATATTGGTCTCTTCCCATCCACCGGCACGGAATCGTAATCGGCACGGTTGTGACTTTCGTGGACATCACCGAGCGCAAGCGGGCCGAAGAGGAACTTCGACTGACGCAGTTCTCCATGGAACACGCCGCGGAATCCATCTTTTGGATGGAGCCGCAAGGCCGGATTGTTTATGTCAACGAGGCGGCCTGCCGAACTTTAGAGCGTTCCCGCGAGGAACTCCTCTCCTTGTCGATCCCTGACATCGATCCGAATTTCTCTCCCAGAGACTGGGGAGGGGTATGGGAGAAAGTCAAAGCGCTCGGCTCATTGACACTTGAAACCTGCCACCAAACCAAGCGGGGACGGGTCTTCCCGGTGGAGGTAACGTCAAACTACATTGAGTTCCGTGGGAAGGAATATACCTGCGCCTTCGCGCACGACATCACGGAACGCAAACGGGCGGAAGCAGACATCCTCCGGTACGCCCAAGACCAGGAGACGGCGAAGGTTGCCCAGGAGGAGGACTCCGCGAAATTGGTGCATCTGGTGGAGGAATTGGCCCACGAGCGCGACCTCCTGGGCACCCTTATGGACAATGTCCCCGACGCCATTTATTTCAAGGATTCCCAGAGCCGTTTTACTCGCATCAACACCTCCCAGGCCCGGCTCTTGGGGGTTGCGGATTCGCGCGCTGCTCTGGGCAAGACGGACTTCGATTTCTTCCCCCCGGAAGACGCGCAGGCCTACTATGCTGCGGAGCAAAAGATCATTGAGAGCGGGGAGCCGGTCATTGGCGCCCTGGAGCGGCATTCCGACGCGAGCGGGAAATTCCAATGGTTCTCCAACACGGAAGTTCCGATCAAGGACGCGCAGGGCCGGGTGACGGGGATTGTGGGGGTCGCCCGAGATGTGACCGAGTGGAAATCGACTCTGGAGGCGTTCCGCGAAAGTGAAGAGCGTTACCGCGAACTGTTCGAGAATGCCAGCGACCTCGTCTATACCTTCGATCTGGAGGGGCGCATAACCTCCCTCAACCGCGTAGCGGTGCAGACCCTCGGGTACTCGCTCGAGGAAGCTGTCCAGATGAACCTCCGGCAACTGCTCACCCCCCAACACTGGCCGCGGATCGAACAGCTCCTCGCGCATCTGCTCGGGGGTGACTCCCCTTCCAATCTTGAACTTGAGATTACGGCCAAGGATGGCCGCGCGGTGAGGCTGGAAGTGAAAACAGGCCTGATCTACAAAGACGGGAAACCCGTCGGACTGCAGGGCATTGGGCGTGACATCACCGGCCGGGAGGTGGCGGAAATGGAGTTACTGCACGCCCAGAAACTGGAAGCGGTGGGCCGCCTGGCATCGGGAATCGCCCACGAAATCAATACGCCCATCCAGTTCGTGGGCGACAACACGCGCTTCCTGCAGGACTCTTTCGGGTGTTTGCAGGGTCTGCTCAACAAATACCAGGAGTTCCTCTCGACCGCTGCCTCCGGCACGCTCCGTCCAGACTTCCTGGCCGAAGTGCGCCGAGCCGAAGAGGAAGCGGACTCCGCTTACTTGCGGGAGGAGATACCCAAAGCGCTCACGCAGACGCTGGAAGGTATAACCCGGGTGTCCAGCATTGTGCGCGCCATGAAAGACTTCGCTCACCCCGAAAGCAAAGAAATGGCCGCCGCCGACCTCAACAAAGCGCTCCTGAGCACCCTGACCGTGGCGCGCAACGAGCTGAAGTATGTTTCCGATGTCGAGACCGACTTTGGCGACTTGCCGCTGGTGGTCTGCAATGTCGGTGATCTGAACCAGGTGTTCCTGAACCTTCTGGTAAACGCTGCCCACGCCATCAGCGACGTCGTGAAGGGCACCGGGGCGAAAGGTAAGATCCGGGTGCGCACGGTGCTGGAGGGCAAGACGGTTCTGATTACCATCTCGGATACCGGCGGCGGTATTCCGGAGGCCATCCGGGCCAGGATTTACGACCCCTTTTTCACCACCAAGGAAGTTGGACGCGGGACGGGCCAAGGCCTGGCGATCGCGCGGTCGCTGGTAGTCAATCGCCACAAAGGCAGCCTGACGTTTGAGAGCGAAGTGGGAAAGGGGACGACCTTCTACATCCGTTTGCCCCTCGATCCCGCCGAATATTCCAAGGAGACCAAGGCGCCATGAGACGAGTGCTATTTGTGGACGACGAACCCAGGATTTTGGAGGGGCTGCGGCGCATGCTGCGTCCCCAACGCCATGAGTGGGAGACGGCTTTCGCGCCCGGCGGGGAAGCAGCGCTGGCGCTCATGGAGGCCTCCCCCTTCGATGTCATTGTCTCCGACATGCGGATGCCGGGGATGGACGGAGCCGCTTTGCTCAGCCGGGTGCGCGACCAGTATCCTCAGGTGGTGCGCATCGTGCTCTCGGGGCACACGGAACTTGCCAGCGCGCTCCGCGCGGTTCCCGTTGCGCACCAGTTTCTAGCCAAGCCCTGCGACGCCGAAATGCTGCGGGTTGCCGTCGAGCGCGCCTGCCATCTCAAGGCGCTGCTCAGCGATGACTCCATCCGCCGCACGGTGGGCGCCCTGGGGGACCTCCCCTCGCTTCCCCGCACCTATCAAGCCTTGACGACCGCGCTGACGGACCCGGATACTCCGGTGCAGAAGATCGCCCGGATCGTCGAGCAGGACGTCGGGATCTCCGCCAAAGTTCTCCAGTTGTCTAATTCCGCCTTCTTTGGCGTCGCGCACGCCATCACTAGCATCCAAGGCGCCGTCAGCTACCTCGGCATCAGCACCCTGAAGAGCCTGGTTCTTTCCGTGGAAATCTTCCGGGTTTTCAAAACCTCAACGCCGCTGCCGGGTTTCTCCTTGGAGAACCTGCAGCACCATGCGCGGCTCACCGCGAGTATTGCCGCCCGCCTGCCGGTGCCGAAGCACCTCGCCGATGTCGCCCTGGCGGGGGGAATGCTCCATGATGTGGGAAAGCTTATCCTGGCCTGGAAGCTCCCGGAGCGCTTTAAGAAGCTGCTGGCGGAAGCCACCGGGGAGCGCCGTCCCCTCCACAAGGTGGAAGAGCTCGAGTATGGGTTCAGTCACGCGGAAATTGGAGCGTACCTGCTGGGGTTGTGGGGATTACCCTATGCGGTCGTGGAGGCTGTGGCTCTTCACCACGCTCCCAATCGAGTCCAGCATCAGGACTTCGACGCAGTCTCGGCGGTCTACGTTGCCAATCTCCTGGCCCGTGAGCTCGAGGCAACTTCCCCCGAAGCCCCCCCGGAAGACAGCGCTGAGACCCACGAGCAAGATCTGATCGCACTGGGCATCCAGCAAAGAATGGTTGATTGGCGTGCCATGGCGGCGGAAGTGCCGGCTCGATTGGCGGAGGCATAATATGGCGGAAGGGGAGCGGGCTCGGATTCTACTCGTGGACGACGAAGTCCAGGTGCTCGAGGGGCTGCAACGGCACTTGCGAAAGGACTATGACGTGACCGTCAGCACCGAGCCCAAGGAGGCTTTGAAACTGGTCGCGGCCGGGGGAGCGTTTGCAGTGGTCGTTTCTGACCTGCGGATGCCCGGCATGGACGGCGTGTCCCTGCTCTATTGCATTCGACAGGCCTCGCCGGATACGGTGCGAGTCCTGCTGACCGGCAACGCGGACATGGAAGGCGCGATCGCGGCAGTCAACGAAGGGAACATCTTTCGCTTCCTCATTAAGCCTTGCCCCACCGGAATGCTTCTCCGGGCGCTGGAAGCTTCCGTCGAACAGTACCGGCTGATCACGGCGGAGCGCGTGCTGCTGGAGCAGACGCTGCGCGGCAGCCTGAAAACCCTTACTGACGTCCTGGCCCTCGTCAACCCCGTGGCCTTCGGGCGCGCCCTCCGGGCCCGCAAGATTGTCGGTGAATTGGCTTCTCGCGGGAAGGTCGTGGACCCCTGGCAGGTTGAGATCGCGGCCATGTTGACACAGATCGGTTGGGTGACCCTCCCCGCGGAGACCGTCGGCAAGCTCTACCAGGGCGAAGCACTTTCTGAGTCGGAGCAAACCCTGGTGGGTAACCTGCCCGCCGTGATCGAACAACTCCTGGCCAACATTCCTCGGCTGGAAGCTGTCCGGGAGATTCTGCGGTACCAGGATAAGCACTTCGACGGGCAGGGAGCACCTCCCGACCCCGTCTGTGGTGACGCCATACCCTGGGGGGCACGCGCCTTGAAAGCCGTCTCGGATTTCGACGCCCTGGAGTCACGGGGCTTATCCGTGGAACTGGCGCTGGATACCCTGCGGGCTCGCGCCGGGTGGTATGACCCCGCTATCTTGGAGGCCTTGGCAAAGCTTCGAGCCGAAAAAGGCCGGGAGGCCGAGGTAATGCAGATTCCTTTCCACGCGGTCCAGCCCGGAATGATCTTCGCGGAGGACGTAAAGACCCCCACCGGCCTGCTCCTGATCGCACGTGGCCAGGAGGTTACGCCGAGCTTCGTGGACCGCATCAAGAACCTGGCGCTGAATACGAAGATCAGTGGTCATGTGCAGGTCATCCTTCCCCGCCCACCCTCCCCTCCGGCAGCCCCCTAAGAGCCTTTAAGCGTGGTGAGAAATCCGGGCTACCCGTAGTATGCTCCCTCGTATTCAACAAACAATCTGAAGCGCACCTTGACGTGGGGCACGCTTGTGCGACCATTTCTCATAATGTAAGATGGCCGTTCAAGGCTCTGAACAGGCATGATCTTGGCAGCGTGCTGAAGAACCCGGGGCGGGCCCGCTACGCCGGGACCGTCATGCCCATGTTGAAGCCAGGGTCCTGCTGCGGAGCCTATGGAAGCGGGACCGCCGCAAGTTCGGCAGGCACGAGATCTTCAGCAAGCGTTCCGAGGTGTGAGACTTCACTTGGAGGTGTGGTCTTGGCAGAGACTCCCCAGTACGACGTGGTCGTGATCGGCAGTGGCCCGGGTGGCTATGTGGCGGCGATTCGTTCCGGCCAGTTGGGCATGAAGACAGCGATCGTTGAGAAGGATGACAAGTTTGGCGGCACCTGCCTGCACGTCGGGTGCATCCCCACCAAGAGTTTGCTGTTCAGCGCGGAAGTCTATGATTACTTCCGGAATGCCAAGGATTTCGGAATCGCCTGCAAGGAGTTCTCCTTCAACTGGCAGGCCATCCTGGCGCGCAAGGCGAAGGTGGTCACCAAACTCTCCAAGGGCGTAGAGTTCCTCCTCAAGAAGAATCACGTCGACACGGTGCGAGGGTTCGCCAGGCTTGCCGGCCCCGGAAAGATCAGCGTGACGGATTCCAAGGGCGTCGCGCAAGAAATTGCCGCGAAGAACCTCGTGCTGGCCACCGGCTCGGAAGCCCGCCTGTTGCCGGGTCTCGAGCCGGACGGAAAGACTCTTCTCACCAACAAGGAAATTCTGAGCCTGCCGGAAGTCCCCCAATCGCTGGTCATTATCGGCGCCGGCGCGGTAGGCGTGGAGTTCGCTTCGATCTTCCACCGTTTCGGAAGCAAGGTGACCGTGCTCGAAATGCTGCCGCGGGCGGTGCCGCTGGAAGACGAGGAGGTTTCCGCGGAGCTCGAAAAATCCTTCCGCCACCAGGGTATCGAAATCCTGACGCAGGCGAAGGTTGCTGGAGTTACTAAGACTTCGAAGGGCATTACGCTGGAATATACGGTTGGCGTTGGCAAACCGCAGACTTTGGACGCCGACAGTTGTCTGGTGGCCGTGGGCCGAGCCCCCAACACGGCCAACCTTGGCCTGGAAAAAACGCGCGTGAAACTGGAACGGGGTTTCGTGAAAGTGAACGGTTTCATGGAGACGGACGAGCCGGGCGTTTACGCCATCGGCGACATTGTAGCGAACAGCCCGCTCCTTGCGCACGTGGCTTCGAAGGAAGGCATGGTGGCGGTGACCCACGCGGCAGGCAAACCCGCCGAGCCCATCAACTATCGGCAGATCCCCAATTGCACCTATTGTGAACCGGAAATCGCGAGCGTGGGCCTGACCGAGCGCCAGGCACGGGAAGCCGGCCACCCGGTGAAGATGGGCAGATTCCCCTACTCTGCCGTCAGCAAAGCGGCAATCCTGGGGGCTCGCGAGGGTTTCGTCAAGGTGGTCAGCGACGCGCGCTACGGGGAGATTCTGGGCGTGCACATCATCGGGCCACGCGCCACGGAGAGCATCGCCGAGGCCGTCATGGCCATGCGACTGGAAGGCACCGTCGATGACCTTGCCCACGCCATCCACGCGCACCCGACGCTGGCCGAGGCGCTGGGCGAGGCTGCGCATGCGGCGGTGGATTGGCCGATCCATATCTGAGGAAGCTGTCAGCTATCAGCCGTCAGCGGTCAGCTAGAACCGCAGGAGCAGATGAGCGAATCACCGGCTGAGGGCTGATCGCTGAAAGCTGAGAGCTATTCGTGCTTTGCCAAATCGAACAACTCGGGCGGGTGGATTACGCGGTGGCAGGCGACCTTCAGAAAGAAAAGGTCGCGCAGCGCAAAGCCGGCGCGATTCCCGACACGCTCCTGCTGCTCGAGCACCCGCACGTCTATACGCTGGGGCGCAACGCCCGGCGTGAGAACCTGCTGGTGTCCGAGGAGGATCTCGCCGCTCGCGGGGCGCGGGTCTTCCAGACCGATCGGGGCGGCGACGTGACCTACCACGGCCCGGGCCAGCTCGTCGGTTATCCGATTCTGGATCTTACCCAGCACCGACGCGACATTTCCTGGTACATGCGCTCGCTGGAAGAAGTCTTCATTCATACGGCGCGCGACTTTGGCGTCGAAGCCGTCCGCTTGCCCGGTGCGGCGGGCGTATGGGTGGGAAACGACAAGTTGGTGGCGATGGGTGTGCATCTCTCGCGCTGGGTCACTTCGCACGGGTTCGCACTGAACGTCAACACGGACTTGCGCTATTTCGAGTGGATTGTTCCCTGCGGCCTGCCCGATAAGGGCGTGACCTCGCTCGCCAAGCTCCTGGGGAGGCCGGTAGACATGGAAGCGGTCGCGGAGCGGGTGGTCGAGCACTTTGGGGCGGTGTTTGGGTTGGATGTAAGAACCGTTGAAGAGATGAAAAGTCGAAAAAGTTGAAGAGTTGAAAAGTTGATTTCGTGCTGTAGCGCCGAGCTTCAGCGCGGCACCTGCCGACCTAAAGGTCGGCGCTACTTCAACTCTTCGACTTTTGACTTTCGACCGTTGACTGCCATGAAAACACTCACGCGTGCGCAACTCCACGAAATCTACTACTACCTTCGCCTGAACCGCCGCGTTGACGAACAATTGACGCTGCTCTATCGCCAGGGCAAGGTGGTGGGCGGAGTGTATTCGGGCCTGGGGCAGGAAGCAGTCTCCGTGGGCAGCGCCTACGCGCTCGAACCACAGGACGTGATCGGTCCCGTAATTCGCAACGGGGGCGCCATGCTGATTCGCGGCTATCGGCCGCGCGATCTGTTCCTGCAGTACCTGGCGCGCCAGGATGGCCCGACGAACGGGCGCGACGCCAACACCCATTTCGGCGACGTCGCGCGCGGCGTGATCGCTCCCATCAGCATGCTGGGGGAAACCGTGCCGCTCATGGCGGGCATTGCCCTCGCCGCGAAGCTGCGCAAGGAAAAACGCGTGGCGCTCGCCTACGTGGGCGACGGCGCCTCCAGCACCGGGCCGTTTCACGAAGGCGTGAACTTCGCCGCCGTCCAAAAGTTGCCCCTGCTCATCATCGCGGAGAACAACGGTTGGGCCTACTCTACGCCGACCTCCAAACAAATGGCCGTGCGCAACATGGCCGACCGCGCCCCAGGCTATGGGATTCCTTCCGCGATTGTGAATGGCAACGACGTGCGGGCGGTCTATGCCGCTACACGCAAGGCAGCGGAGCATGCACGCCGGGGCGGCGGGCCCGTGCTCATCGAGTGCAAGACCATGCGGATGAAAGGCCACGCGGAGCACGACGACGCACGCTACGTTCCCAAGCAGGAATTCGAGAAGTGGCGGAAGAAAGACCCGATCCTGCGCTTCGAAAAGTACCTCGCGGCAAAGCAGCAGATGACGGCGCAGGAGAAAGCAGCCATCGAGGCGCGCATCGACCGGGAAATCCGCGAGGATGTGGCTTTCGCCGAGGCGAGCCCGTTCCCTCCGCCGGAAGGCGCCGCGCGGAGCGTTTGGGCGGATGGCTGGAAGTAGGCAGTAAGCAGGAGGCAGTAGGCAGGCACTCGCTGCCTGCTGCTTACTGCCTAGTGCCTGCTTTGTGAGAACCGATGAAGAGCACACCGCCCGCGAAAGGCTCGAAACGAGGTATAAAGCCCGATGCCGCGACGCTGGCGCGCATGCTCTACTACCTGACGCTCACGCGCGAGTCAGAGCTGCGCCTTGAGCAGGTGCTTTATCGCCAGGGCAAGATTGTGGGTGGGGTTTACGTGGGGCGCGGGCAGGAAGCCATCGGGGTGGGCGCGGCGCTGGCGATGCGTCCCGGTGATGTAACTCTGCCCTGCCATCGGGACTTTTCGGTTTTTGTGATTCGCGGTTTTTCGCTCGCGGATATTTTCGCCAACTGGCTGGCGCGGGGCGACACGCCCACGCGTGGCCGCGACAACACGCTGCACATTGGAGATTTGAACCTCGGGGTCATTCCCATCATCTCGCCGTTGGGCGCCACGCTGCCGGTGGCTTGCGGCGTGGGCTTGGTTTTGAAGCAGCGCGGCAAGGGCAACGTGGTGCTCACGCACTTCGGCGAGGGGACGACCAGCCTGGGCGACGTTCACGAAGCCATGAACCTTGCCGCGGTCATGAAGCTGCCGGTGATTTTCATTTGCAACAACAATCAATTCGCCTATTCGACGCCGACCGAAAAACAATACGCGGTGAAATCACTCGCCCTGCGCGGACCTGCGTACGGAATGCCCGGGGAGCGCGTGGATGGCTGCGATGTGCTTGCCGTGTACGACGCTGTGGGCCGGGCCGCGGCGCGCGCGCGGGCTGGCAAAGGTCCGAGTTTGCTTGAGTGCCTCACCTTGCGCATGGCGGGCCATTCCGCCCACGACGCGGCGGAATATGTTCCGGAAAAACTGAAACTGGCTTGGGCAAAAAAAGATCCCATCCAACGCCTGGAGAAGTTTCTGCTCGCCCGAAAAATCATGACCAAGCAACAGATCGAGGAGCTCCACAAGCGTGTCCATCAGGAAATCGACGCTGCCGTCGCGCAAGCCGAAGCCCGTCCGCTGCCGCGTGGTGAAGAAGCGGTGGAGGGCGTGTACTGTGGGCCGGATTGCTGGTGGGAAAGAAGAGAAGTCCGCCCTCAGAAGTAAGCACTCAGCCAGCCGCGGGCGACTGACCGGTTTCGCCCGGGTGAGGTTGAGGCAGGGAGTTTCTTGATGGCCTTGCTCACTTACGTGGAAGCCATACGCCAGGGCATTTGGGAGGAGATGGAGCGCGATCCCTCGGTCTTCCTCCTGGGCGAGGACATCGGCGTTTACGGCGGTGCGTTCAAAGTGACGGCCGGCATGCTGGAGAGGTTTGGTGAGGACCGCGTGATCGACACGCCCATCTCGGAATCGGCCATCGTGGGTGCGGCCATCGGCGCGGCGCTCATGGGCATGCGGCCGGTGGTCGAGATGCAGTTTATGGATTTCATCGCCTGCGGCTTTGACCAGATCGTCAACATGGCGGCCAAGCTTCATTACCGTTGGGGGCCGGCCGTGCCCATCGTGATCCGCGGACCCTCCGGCGCCGGCGTACACGGCGGTCCCTATCACTCGCAGTCGAACGAAATGTGGTTTGTGCACACGCCGGGTCTGAAGGTGGTGGCGCCGGCGACGGCTTACGATGCCAAGGGACTGGTCAAAGCCGCCATCCGCGACGACAACCCCGTGATCTTCTTCGAGCACAAGTTTCTCTACCGGCGCATCAAGGAGGAGGTTCCGGAGCAGGATTACGTGGTGCCGATTGGCAAAGCGGCGGTGCGCCGCGAGGGCACGGACATCGCGGTGATCACGTACGGCGCCATGGTTTGGACCGCGCTCGACGCCGCGCGCGAGCTGGAGAAAGAAGGACTGTCACTCGAGGTCGTTGACCTGCGCAGCCTGCTGCCCTACGATGAGGAAACCGTGCTGGCTAGCGTGCGCAAATGCAGCAAAGTGATCCTGCTGCACGAAGACACGCGCACCGGCGGCATGGCGGGTGAACTGGCGGCGCTGATTGCGGAGAAGGCTTTCGAGGACCTGGACGGCCCTATCATACGCGTCACCGCGCCCGACACACCCGTGCCGTTCTCGCCGCCACTCGAAGAGTATTTTCTGCCCAACGCGCAGAAATTGGCGGCAGCGGCGAGGAAGTTGGCGGCGTACTGAAGTCAACCGTCGACAGTCGAGGGTCGAAGGTTCAAAAACAATGCTGTAAGGCTGGGAAGTCGGCCGAAAGGAACAATGCAGAGGTTCACCGATATCAGGGTTTGGCAGCGCAGCTACGCCTTGGCTTTGAGCGTGTATCAAACGACGGCGTCATTCCCTGCTGCTGAGCGCTTTGGGCTGACATCGCAGTTACGCCGGGCCGCAGTATCTGTCCCCACTAACATCGCTGAGGGCTCGAAGCGGCGCAAGGGCCACGACTACGCTCGGTTTCTGAACATCTCGGAGGGCTCCCTTGCTGAAACTGAGAACCTGCTCATGTTAAGCCGCGACTTAGGGTTCATCGCTGGGGATAAGGCCGAGAGTCTCTTAAACGAGATTTCTGAGATCTCTCGGATGTTAGCCGCACTACGTGCGAAGGTTGAAGCCGCAGCGGCGTGAGTAAGTGTTTTTGACCTTCGACACTTGACCGTGGACTTTCGACTTAAAAGAGGTTAACGATGCCAACCAACGTCATCATGCCCCAGATGGGGGAGAGCATAGCAGAAGGAACAGTCACGAAATGGATGAAGAGAGTCGGCGAGCGGGTGGACCGCGACGAACCGTTATTCGAGATCTCCACCGACAAGGTCGATGCGGAGATCCCCTCCCCCGCGGCAGGCGTGCTTACGCAGATCCTCGTGAAGGAAAACGAGACGGTGGCCGTGAATGCGGTCGTAGCCATCATCGACGGCGAAGGCGCAGCGGCCGTGGCACCCGCCCCGGCGGAAGCCACCGTGCACAAAGCGGAGGCTGCTCCTTCTGCTGCGCTGCCTGCATCCCTGCCCGTCGCGGGTCCCACCAGCGCCGCGCCGGCTGCTGTCCCGGCGGCGGCGTCCCCCCAAGACGGAGAGAGGGGGGAAACCCACACCTCGCCCTTGGTGCGGCGCATTGCGCGGGAGCACAACGTGGATTTGAGCCGGGTGAAGGGCACTGGGCTGGGTGGCCGGGTCAGCAAGAAAGACATTCTGGATTTCCTCGAGCAGCGCGGGGCGGCGGCGCTGCCGGCCCCTGCCACCGCGCCGGCAACGGCGCCCGCAGCACCGCCGATGACCCCACCTCTCGTGGCCTTTACGGGTCCGACCCAGGTTGTTCCCATGACGCCCATGCGCCGGCAGATCGCCGAGCACATGGTCGCGAGCAAGCGCACCTCGGCGCACGTTTACACCGTTGTGGAAGTTGAGATGACACGCGTGGTGGCCGAGCGCGCGCGCTCGAAAGATGAATTCGAACAGCGCCATGGCATCAAGCTGACTTTCACGCCGTTCTTCGTCCGGGCCTGCCTCGAAGCGATCAAGGAATTACCGATCATCAACTCTTCTGTCGAGGGAACCAATATCGTCTATAAGCGTGACGTGAATATCGGCATCGCCGTGGCGCTGGAAAGCGGATTGATCGTGCCGGTCATTAAGCGCGCCAATGAGAAGAATCTTTTGGGCATAGCACGCGCCTTGCAGGACTTGGCCGACCGCGCACGCTCGAAGCGCCTGAGCGTGGAAGAGGTCCAGGGCGGAACCTTTACCATCACCAACCCGGGCAGCTTCGGCGGGCTGTTTGGCCTGCCGATCATCCCTCAACCTCAGGTGGCAATCCTGGGCGTAGGCGCCATTGAAAAACGCCCGGTGGTCCGCGACGACGCCATCGCTATCCGGCACATGGTCTACCTTTCGCTATCGTACGACCACCGTGCAATTGATGGAGCCGTAGCGGAACAATTCATGGGGAAGGTCAAGAAAATCCTGGAAAACTGGAGTGAGGCGGTGTTGTAAAGCAGTTGCGAGTTGGAAATTGAAGGCTGCAAATGGTGGAGGGACAATTCCTGAATTGCCCTTACAACCCCAGGGCACGGCTCACCTCTGGAAGAGCGCAACGGTCTTTGCTCGGGGCGCCCACCCACCCATCCGAGCGCATGATTTCAACCGTGAGATGCTTCCCGGATCACGCTGATGACTTCTCCGGTAGCGCAACCCTGCCGCCCTAAGGCGTCCTGCCCTCACGGCCCCAGAGCGGGCACACGGTCCACAAGGCTCTCCAGGCTTTCGAGGCAGGCGTTGGGGTCCACGTTCTGCGTCCGGAGGCTGGGCATGAACTGGCTCAGGTTCAAAGCGAAGAAGCGTTTCCCCTGATCCCTCTGGCCAACCGCCGCGTAGTCGGTGGCCAGGGTCTGAAGAAGACCCAGGCTGCGATTCTTCTCCTGCCGCCACTTTGCCGAGTTTTGGCGCAGGACTTCCTCGAGGTAATCTCCGAATCGGGCCGTCTGGTCCGTGTAGCGGCCATCTGCGAGAGTGTAAACTGAAATCACGTCGGCGGCGTCGGCGTGAGTTCCGCAAGTCGTCACGTATGGCCGGTGTGCAATGCATTCCCAGGCCGCGTCCTTGTTGACCTTGCGAACCTCCAGGCCCTCGAAAGGCAGTCCGTCGAGCCCGTCGATGCGGCCGATGGAGGTGACAGCATCCGGGCCGAGCGAAACCAGCGTGGCCACGCTGCAGCAGTGGTCTCCGCCCGAGTACTGGCCGATGATGATGTCCGGATTTCCGTCGCCCGTAAGGTCGCGCGCATAGTCCGGGCGTGCCCGGCTGCCGCTGACGGAAAGTCCCCGCCGGCCGGCAAAGTCATAGAGGGCCGTCCAGGGCTCCTTCGAGCCTTCCAGCGTTTCCAGCGAGAACACGGGATGATCCTCGCGGTCGTAAACTATCAGCCGTCCGGACGCGAAGATTAGCGGCGCCGGCGTGGCACGATACAGGCCGGCGTGATAACCCCCCAAGCGGAAGGTCTTGAGCCTTTCGTAACCGGCTATGTCCGGAGCCTGCCCGCGGATGCCCGTCGTGGTCAGGATGAAGTCCTCCGCGGAACTCGCGACCTCTTTCAGGCTGGCCGGTTTCCACTTGCGCTGGATGGCAACGACGGCGAAGAACACAATGGCAGCCAGTGCGATGGAGACGATGTTCTCACCCTTTTGCATATCGTTCTAGTGCGCTCCCCCCCGAGCGGGGCCACGGTCCGAGACGCCTGCTTCTGCTATTTAACCATTTCTTCCCTGCATTGTCATGACGCCACGCCGGGAATCCGGGTTGTGTCCTGGAAAAGAAATAAGTGCAGGGGGGCAGGAGAATCCCCGTGTTGCAATGACCCGCCTTGCCCTGTTTCGCAGTCAGGTTTGGCGGAAGGAGTCAAGCGACCAGCGATCCTCGCTCTCCCGATGCCGGAGGATGTAAGTGTTGCCGTCATCCGCGCGGACCTTGAAACAGCGATACCCCACGCCGTACCACTGATCGAGGATTTCCTTGACTTCGTAGGTGCGCGCTCCGGTCTTCTGCGAGAAGGCGAACCGAAGCGGTCGCTCGTCGGCCCGATAACCGGCATAGCATTCGACCTGGAGTTCCAGATCCATGGGCAGGCGAGCGTCACTCCTTGCTCGGCTCGTGCATCACTCAGTATAGCTGCTGGGCAGGATTCCGGGAAATGGCCTGGCGCCGACCTTTAGGCTGGCAGTCACCGCGGCGGCCCGAGCCAAAGCACGGGGCTACAACAAGCCAGAAATGTGGCCGGCGGCCCGCAGGACATTTTCTTGGCATCCGGTGAGAAGGCAGGATTCGAAGCTTGGCGCCCGGCTGAGGGAAAAGCCCACGATGAGACGAGCTCTCGCCGTAATTAGCCGTCGGTCGGAGTGGATTTTTGGGGTGCGCGGGATCTGTCCCGATGCTTCGTCCCGGGAAGGACCAGACCAGGACCGAGGAGAAATCCCTTTACTACCCGCCTACACGCCGACCGGCATCGCGGCTTCACGCAGGAACTTCGCGGACTCTTCGGGTGGTGTGGGATTGATATAGAAGCCCGTGCCCCACTCGAACCCGGCCACCTTGGTGAGCTTGGGCATGATCTCCATGTGCCAGTGGTAGTAGTCCTCGGCGGATTCCCCGATCGGGGAGGTATGGACGATGTAGTTATACGCCGGAAAATCCAGCACGCGGTCCAACCGCGCCAGCATGTCCTTCAGGAGGGGAGCGAGTTGCTCGAACTCGCGTTTCTGCGATTCCTCGAACGAACACTGGTGCGTCTTGGGAATGATCCACATCTCGAAGGGGAAGCGGGGGGCGAAGGGCGCCATAGCCAGAAAGCCGTCGTTCTCAGAGATCAGCCGGATTTTGCTTTCGGTTTCCTGCCGGATGATGTCGCAAAAGATGCAGCGCTCCTTGAAGTTGTAATGCTCGCGCGCGCCCGCCACTTCTTCCGTCACGCGCTTGGGCACCACGGGCAGCGCGATCAGTTGGGAGTGGGTATGTTCCAGTGATGCGCCTGCGGCGTCGCCGTGGTTCTTGAAGATCAGGATGTAGCGGAAGCGACGGTCCTTCTTCAGGTCGATGATCCGGTCGCGATAAGCCCAAAGCACGTCCTCTACCTGACGCGCGGGCATGGAAGCAAGGGTCAAGTTGTGCTGGGGAGTCTCAATGATGACTTCATGCGCGCCGATTCCATTCATCTTGTCATAAAGGCCTTCGCCCTGGCGGTTCAGCGAGCCTTCAATGCCCAGAGCGGGAAACTTGTTCGCCACCACACGCAGCGACCAGCCGGGCGTATTGGGGCTGCTACCGTCGCTGCGGTAGGCGAGGATTTCCGGCGGGGTCTTGGACTCGTTGTTGTAGCAGAACGGGCAGAAGCCCGATCCTCGAATCTGCACCTTATCACGGACGAAATCGCTCGGCCGCTTCGCCCGGTCCGTTGCAATAATGACCCATCGACCGGTGACGGGATCTCTTCTTAGTTCGGGCAAGGTTATAGCTCCTTGAATCCAGCGCTCGCTCCAGGTTTTGGCGTTTTTTCGCCTTACTGCACCGGCGCCCCCTGCGGAGCCTAAAACGAGGCCTTGAAAGCGTCCTTGATGAGTCGGACTTCGAGGCCTGCCTCAGAATCCCATGCGACGCTGGCAATATCAAACCGGTAGCTGGGCGGTTTACGCCCCAGTCGCCGCAGGTATTCCTGGGCGGTCCGGGCAATGCGTTTTTGCTTGGCCTTGGAAACCGCAGCCTCCGGCGGACCGGCCTCGTCCGACGTCCGGGTTTTGATTTCCACGAACGACAGGACCGGGCCGTCCCAGCCGATCAGGTCAATTTCACCGGCGCCGGAGCGGGCTCGGCGGTTCCGAGCTACGATCGTGTAACCCGCGCGGCGCAAATACCAAAAGGCCAGGGTCTCGCCCCGCGCGCCCGTCTTCAAGTGCTCCGTTTTGCTCGGCGGCCCCGGCGGTCTCAGCGCGGCGTGTCGCGCGCGCTGGCGTTCCTTCCAGACCAACGCACGATACATAAGCCGCGCCAGAGTGCTCAAGGGTTCTGCGCCTTCTCGGGTCTAGCGTTCCGCCTCGGCGAGGCAGCGATCCAGGACATCGACGGCGAAATCCGCCTGCTCACGATCGATCAGGAGCGGTGGCATCAGCCGGACGGTACTTTCGCCGCAGCCAAGGATCAGCAACCCCTGTTCGAACGCCCGCCCAATCACCTGCTTGCGCACTTCGGGATTCGGTTCGCGAGTCTCCTGGCTCTTGACCAGTTCGATTCCAATCATCAGCCCGCGACCGCGCACTTGGCCGACCAGGCGATGCTTGTGCGGCCAATCGGCGATTCTTCCCAGGATATATTCGCCCACCCGAGCCGCGTTCGCGATGTATTTCTCTTCCAGCAGGCGAATTGTTTCCAGCGCCGCCGCGCAGGCCACCGGGTTGCCACCGAACGTCGAGGCGTGCGCACCGGGACCCCAATTCATCAGGTCCGCGCGGGCCACCGTCACACCCAGCGGCAAACCGGAGGCAATACCTTTGGCGGTCACCAGGATGTCGGGCACAACTCCGAAGTGCTCGCAGGCCCACATTTTGCCGGTCCGCCCCATGCCGCATTGGACTTCGTCGAAGATCAACAGAATCCCGTACTTATCGGCCAGCCGCCGCAGCTTGTCGAGGAACCGGGGAGGCGGAATGATGTAACCTCCTTCGCCCTGGATCGGCTCCACCACGATAGCCGCGACTTCTTCGGGGGGCACGGCGGTCTTGAACAGTTGCCGCTCCAGCAGGTCCGAGCAAATGCAGTCGCACACGCACTCCGGGGCGCGGTGGCCTGCCGGGCAGCGATAAGGATTGGCATACGGCACATGGGTGACACCCGACAACAGCGGGCCGAAACCTCGCCGCTGCACCGCCTTGCTGGCCGTAAGCGAAAGCGCGCCGAACGTCCGCCCGTGGAAACCGCCGAGAAAGGCAATGAATTGGTGGCGCCGGGTGTGGTAACGCGCAATTTTCATGGCCGCTTCGATGGCCTCGGCGCCCGAGTTGCCGAACGAGACTTTCTTGGGAAAGGTGCCGGGCGTGATCTGGGCCATCTTCTCCGCCAGTTGCGCCAGCAGAGGGTAGTAGAAATCCGTCCCTGACATATGAATCAGGGTCTCGGCCTGCTTCTGAATTGCGGCTACCACGTCCGGATGGCAGTGGCCGGTTGAAACCACGGCGATGCCGGCGGCGAAATCCAGAAAGCAGTTCCCGTCCACATCCTCCACGATCGCACCTTGTCCGCGTTGGGCGACGAGCGGATAGTCACGGGTATAGGAAGGTGAGACGAATTGCTGGTCGAGCGCCAGAACCTTCCGGGCTTCGGGCCCGGGAAGAGGCGTCAAAATGCGCGGCAGTTTGCTCTCCATGGAATCTCTCCTCTCCGCTGCACCTGGCAGCGTTCAGACAAGTTTCAAGGTCCTTCGGTGAGGAAACAACGGAGAGGATCAGTCGCCCCCAAAAAGGTTGGGTCGAGCCAACACCGGGAGACTAAGCCGCAGGTTCTGCATGTTCACTTCCGCTTCCAGCGCGTTCCCGCTTTGCTATCTTCCAGTATAACACCGGCTTTAAGCAAATTGGCTCGAATCTCATCAGAGCGAGCGTAGTTGCCATGGCGCCGGGCGCCGGCGCGCTCCGCCAGCAGTTTCTCGATTGCTTCGTCGCTCAGGGTTTCGACGAGCACCGAGGCCGGCTGACCGTTCCCCACTTCGAGCCCCGTGGCATCTTTCCCCGCATCGGCCGCCGAATCTGCCGCGGCAACTGCTGATGGTTTGATGAGGCCAAACTTCACGAGCTTGGCGTGGTCGTTATCGTCCAGCACGGCAAAGACGCGGTCCCAGCGTTCCAGTGTGTCGAGGAAGGCGCCGCGGTCACCGTCGCGAAAGTCCCCGCGGTCCATTGCGGTGTTGCCGTCGCGCACCATGTCGAAGATGGCGCCGAGCGCTTCGGCGCTGTTCAGGTTGTCGTCGAGCGCGGCCTCAAATTCCTGCCGCGCCTCCTGCGCACGCGCCGGGAGGACCGTGCCGGCTCCGGCCGGGAAACTCTCCTTGGTCAGGCGGAAGCGAAAATTGCGGAGCCGGTCGATCGACTGTTGTGCCTGGTGCACCCCGTCAAAAGTGAAATTGAGCGGTTTGCGGTAGGGCACCGAGGCCAGGAGGTAGCGAACGGCCGAGGGCTTATAACCCTTGGCGATCAGGTCCCGCAGCGTGTAGAAGTTGCCGAGCGATTTCGACATCTTCTCGCCATTAACGATCAGGTGCTCGGAGTGCAGCCAGACTTTCACGAAGGGTTTGCCGGTGGCGGCTTCGCTCTGCGCGATTTCATTCTCGTGATGGGGAAAGATCAGATCGCTGCCGCCGGAGTGGATGTCGAAGGTCTCGCCCAGGTACTTCATCGACATCGCAGAGCATTCGATGTGCCAGCCGGGCCGCCCGGGGCCGAAGGGGGTCTCCCAGAAAGGCTCTCCTGGTTTCGCGGCTTTCCAAAGCACGAAGTCACGGGCGTCGTCCTTGTCGTACTTGTCGGTGTCCACGCGCGCACCCGCGCGCGCGCCGGAAAGGTCAATCTGGGTTAGCTGGCCGTAGTGCGGGAAAGCGGCAACCTTGAAGTAAACCGACCCATCGCTCGCGTAGGCGTATCCCCGGTCCACGAGCGTCTGGATGAGCTTCACCATTTCCCCGATGTGTTCCGTGGCGCGGACGAGAAACTCCGGATCTTCCAGGTTCAGGAGTTGGCGATCGATCTGGAAGGCCTGGCTGTACTTGTCGGTGTAGGCACGGAGCGGCATTCCCGCCGCCTGGGAGTTGCGAATCGTGTTGTCGTCAACGTCGGTGAGGTTAACGACATGACAGAGTTGGAAGCCCTTGTACTTCAGGTAGCGTCGCAGGATGTCCTGAAAAACGAAAGTGCGGTAGTTGCCAATGTGCGCGTAATCGTAAACCGTGGGCCCGCAGGTGTACATGCGGACCGTGTTGCCTTCCAGAGGTTGGAACTCTTCCACTTGGCGTTTGAGCGTGTTGTAAAGGCGTAAAGACATCTAGGGAATTTTCCGCAACCGGTTTAAACTATCGATTCTATGGGGGGGCTCGACGGCAAGTCAAGAAGAGAGCAGGGGACGCGGCCTGGGCAACGCCAAATTACCTGAGGGGTTTGTGCGAGGCTGACCCTCCCAGATTCGACCCGGCATGGCGGTTTTCGGTCAAAACCCTTTTCGCAAAGCGATTGTCGGGAACAGGCGAAGCTGCCCAAGTCCGGGCACCCCGGCGAGAGAAAAGGCGAGGACCCTTTGAGCGATCCTATTGAACAAAACGGCGTAGTGGGCGCCGGAGGGGCTGGATTCCCGACCGCAGTGAAATTGCGCCGGCCCGCTGAAACCTACATTGTAAATGCGGCAGAGTGCGAGCCGCTGCTGCACAAAGACAAGGAACTCCTGCTCCACTACGGTGCGGAGATGCTCAGCGGCCTCGAGACTGCGATGGAGCGTGTCGGCGCGAGGCGCGGCGTCATCGGCATCAAGGAGAAGTACGACGACGTCATCCGGAATCTCGCGCCGCTTCTACCCGCGGGGGTCGAAATCTGCCCCCTGCGCGACGTCTATCCCGCAGGCGACGAGTTTGTCCTGGTTTTTGATGTGACGGGCCGGGTGATCCCGCCCGGCGGCCTGCCGCTGGATGTGGGCGCGGTGGTCTCGAACGTGGAGACGCTGATCAACGTGGCACGCAACCGCCCGGTTACGCACAAGTATCTGACCGTGGCAGGCGCGGTGGCCGAACCAGTCACGCTGCACGTGCCCGTGGGAATGGCCATCGGAGAAGTCATTGCTGCCGCGGGGGGCGCGACCGCAAACCCCGGTGAAGTGCTGGTGGGCGGGGCCATGATGGCGCATGTGGCACGCGGATGGGAAGAGCCGGTCACGAAAACCACCGGCGGTCTGATCGTGCTGCCACGCGACCACGCCTTGATCCACCGCTATCTGCGCACTTGGATCGCGATGGACCGCATCGGCAAATCGGCGTGCGATCAGTGCACGTTCTGCACCGAACTCTGCCCACGCTATCTGCTCGGCCACCCCATTGAACCGCACAAGGCCATGCGGGCTCTGGGCTTTGCCCCCGACAAAGCCCGGCTCATGATGGGCACGCTCTACTGCTGCGAGTGCAACTTGTGCAGCCTGTTCTCCTGCCCGGAAGACCTGGACCCTAAAGATGTTTGCGCCCATGACAAGAAGCTTGCCCGCGAGCGCGGCTTGGGATGGCAGGGCCGGCCCGAAGACATCCGGCCGCACCCGATTGGGAACCAGCGGCGCATTCCCACGCACCGGCTGATGGCCAAGCTCGGCCTCACCGGGTTCCACAACGTGGGGCCACTGGAGGACCGGCCACTCGCGCCCCGGCGCGTGGTGGTGCCGCTGCAGCAGCACGTGGGCGCCCCCTCCCTGCCCACGGTTCGTCCCGGAGAATCCATCCACGCCGGCGACCTGATTGCTGCGCCACCTGCCGGTAAACTCGGCGCCAATATTCATGCCAGCATTTCGGGGACAGTGCGGGAAATCGACGGAGCGGTAATCATCGAAGCATGACTTTATACGGCAGGAAGGATGGAAACGCACGTGGCTGAAATGGACACCATCGGGCTCGTGGAAGTCACCAGCATCGGCATTGGCTACAGGGCTCAGGACGCCATGCTCAAGGCTGCTTCCGTGCAGCTCCTGCTGGCGCGCACCATCTGCTCCGGCAAATACCTCATCGCAGTAAGCGGCGACGTGGCCTCCGTGGAATCGAGCGTGCAAGCCGGAGCCGCGGCCTCGGAAGGCGCGTTGATCGAGCGGCGAGTAATCTCCCGCCTGCACCCTTCCGTGTTTCCCGCGATTTCGATGGCGGTGGATTTGCCCGCCGAACAATTCGAAGCGTTGGGCATTATCGAGACTTTCAGCGCAGCCACCATCGTCGACGTTGCTGACGCTGCTGCCAAAGCCGCCAACATCAAGCTCTTTCGCATTCACCTGGCCATGGCCATCGGAGGCAAAGGGTTCGTGCTCCTCACGGGCGACGTTTCCAGCGTCGAGGCCGCCGTCGCCGCCGCCGCACCCGTGGCCGGAGCCGAAGGCATGCTGGTGAGCGCCATCGTCATCCCCTCCCCGCGCCGGGAATTGTTCCGCGAATATATCTAGCCAACGATCTTGGAGATATCGCACGGCGGCGGCCTGACACCCGGACCGAGCACACCGCTGCCACATCAAGCCACGACCAACTCGACTCCGTACTTGACGAGCAACTTTTCGAACCGTGGCGGCAAGTTCTGGTCGGTCACAATCGTGTCCACGGCCTCAAGGGGCGCGAGGTGTGCCATCGCCTGCCGGCCAAATTTGGAGTGATCGGCCACCACGATGACCCGCCGCGAAACGTCGATCATCTTGCGTTCCGACCCTACCACCAGCGTGTTCGTGTTGCTCAGGCCCGCCTCGGTGATGCCGCCGATCCCCATCACGAGGACATCCGCGGCCACGCGACTCAGCATCTCTTCGCAGATCGGACCCAGCAGCACGCCTAGGCGCGGGTAAAGGTAACCGCCCGTGAGTGTCAACTCCATGCTCTTGGAATCAGAGAAAATCTGCGCGATGAGGATGGAATTGGTGATGACTTGCAGGGAGTGGCCCAGAAGTTGACGCGCCACCTCCCCCACGGTCGAACCGCCGTCCATGATGACGGTCTGCCCATCCTCCAGCAAGGCTGCAGCGGCGCGACCAATGCGCTGCGTTTCTTCCCGGGATCGCGTGGCGGGCACCCGGATGCCGCGTGACTCGGCCTGAACTTGCAGTGAGACGGCGCCTCCGCGGACCCTTCGAACCAGGCCCTGGCGCTCCAGTTCCATGAGATCGCGGCGCAGGCTGGATTCCGAAACGTCCAGTTTGGAAGCCAGGGTTGCGGCGTCGATAAACTCCTGGGTGCGAATCAGATTGTGAATCTTGATTTGGCGTTCGGCAGCTCTCATGGGAGATATGATAGCACAAAGCCGGCGAAAATAGAACAATTATGCACAAATATGACGTTATCTGAAACTGTAAAGGAAAACATATTGCACTATAGCTCAGTATCTGTCAGTATGGTGCGTGAAATGACGCCACAAGTCAATCGCGCTGCGGTCGAGAGCATCGTTCGGGAAATCGTCCTGAAGCGGCTGGGACCGTGTGCGCAAAAGGACGCGGCAGCCCAACCCTCTCGCCTGGTGGTGAATGCTTCCGCGCGCCACATGCACTTGAGCCAGGCTGATCTCGAGACCTTGTTTGGTCCGGGCCACCAACTGAAGCCCCTGCGCCCTCTTTATCAACAGGGAAACTTCGCCGCGGAGGAGACCGTGGTGCTCATCGGACCGCGCGGCCGGTCGATCTCCAATCTCCGCATTCTGGGCCCAGTTCGCTCCGTCTCACAGATTGAGCTCGCCTTCACGGATGCCGTCATGCTGGGAATCGAGAATTTGCCGATCCGCCTCTCCGGTGACATCGAGGGAACACCGGGAGCCTTCGTCATGGGTCCGCAGGGCGTCGTGGAACTCTCGCAAGGCGTCATCCGGGCGGCGATGCATGCGCACATGACCCCGGCGGACGCGGAGTTTTATAGGGTTCGCCACCGCGACGTCATGAAGCTGAAAGTGGGGGACGGCGCCGGGGTCACGTTCGACCACGTGCACGTGCGCGTCGATCCCGCATTTCGGCTGGAAGTTCACATGGATACGGATGAGGCCAATGCTTGCGCGCTGCACCTGGCCAAACAGGTCGAACTGCTTAAGCCGTAGCATGGCCGCCTTTTGGTTGTACTCAAGGCAAGCTTTGGCCGTACGCATGGGCGGGATGCCCATGCAACGTCTTTAGGCCCGGCAGGTAAGGTCACGAAGCACTACAGCTCAGGAGAAAAAGCGATGAATCAAGCTTTGGGAATGATCGAAACGAAAGGGCTGGTGGCCCTGATCGAGGCCACCGACGCCATGCTGAAGGCCGCGAACGTCACCTTCGCTCGCTGGGAGCCGGTGGGTTCGGGGCTGGTTACGGCTTTCGTGGAAGGCGATGTCGCAGCCGTCAAAGCGGCCACGGACGCCGGCGTGGAAGCTGCGGCGCGCTTGGGCGAAGTGGTCAGCGTGCAGGTGATTGCGAACCCGCACGAGGACCTCGGCGTCTTCACGGCGCCGCCCGCCAAGACACCCAAGAAGTAGAAACGTGCGGAGAAGCCATCAAAAGGCTAACGAGGAGAGAGTTATGAATCAAGCGCTGGGATTACTCGAAACCAAAGGGCTGGTAGCGCTGGTGGATGCGAGCGACGCCATGTGCAAGGCGGCTGACGTCCAACTGGTGAAGATGATTCAGATTGGCGGCGGCTACGTGACCACCATCGTGCGGGGCGACGTCGGCAGCGTGCGGGCGGCAATTGACGCCGGCGCCGCGGCGGCCAAGGCCCTGGGTGAAATGGTGGCTGCCCACGTCATTCCCCGCCCGCACGAAGGCGTTACCGAGGGCTTTTTGAAGTAGGCCGCCCCGCGGGCAGGGAGCGCGCTCTGGCCGCGGCCGGACTCCGCGTGAATCAAGCGCGTGCGGGTTTTCCGGGCGGCGGGAGCGAAGGTCCCAAGTTTGGGAAGATCGCAGTCGAAGTCGTAGTAGGGGCGTCGTGGCCCTGCGCACCCCGATCAATCGGGGGGCTACATGAGGAGAATCGCATGGCACAGCAAGCAATCGGAATGATCGAGACGCATGGACTGGTGGCGCTGGTGCAAGCCTCCGACGCCATGTTGAAGGCGGCCAACGTGCAGTTCAAGGGCTGGCGGAAAATCGGCGGGGGCCTCTGCACGGCCTTCGTCGCCGGCGACGTTGCTGCGGTAAAAGCCGCAGTGGATGCGGGCGCCCTCGCGGCCAAGAACGTGGGCCAGGTCGTAAGCGTCCAGGTGATCCCGCGTCCGCATGACGATCTGGGCACGGTTCTGCCCGAATAACGCGAGGCTCGACGGAAGGTGAGGCCATGTTCCTGGCCAAAGTAATTGGTAATGTCGTTTCGACTCAGAAGAATGCCCGCTTTCAAGGCATGAAGCTGATGTTGATCCAGCCCTATATCACGCGCGACGGAAAGCTGGTCGAATCCGGGAGTTCGGTGGTGGCAGTCGATAGTGTGGGCGCCGGCGAAGGTGAACTGGTGATGTTCACCCAGGGGAGTTCCGCGCGCCTGACCGACACGACGAAAGATTCCCCGGTGGACACCGTCATTATCGGCATCGTGGACACCGTGGAAGTGGCGGGCCGGCGGCTGGCAAAACCCTGAACGGCCGGCGGGGCGGAAGGGATTAAGACTCCGTAGAGGCAAGGTCTATGAGCACAACCACTAATCCCATGATCGCCGCAATTGTCGAAGAGGTTATCCAGCGCTTGCAGCCGCGCCTCAGGGCGCAGGGGCCCGTGCGGCAGGCCGCAGGCGGCGACCACGGCGTGTTTTCCACGGTGGACGAGGCCGTGAAGGCAGCCTACGCCGCGCAGAAGCTCCTGGCGGCGCGCAGCCTGGCGGAGCGCGGCGAGATCATCGAAATCATCCGCCGCCTCTCGCTCGAGCGCGCGGAAGAACTCGGCAAGATGGAGTTTGAGGAATCGCGCCTGGGCCGGCTCGATCACAAGATCGAGAAGGTGCGACTCATCCAAAAGGTGCTGGGCATTGAAGCCATGCGGACGGAAGCGCGCACCGACACGACAGGCATCTTTCTGCTTGAGTACGCACCCTTCGGCGTGATCGCCATGGTCCTGCCCAGCACGCACGGAGTGCCCACCATGGGCAGCAACGCCATCAGCGTCATCGCGGGTGGAAACACCGCCGTGTTCAGCTCACACCCGGCAACGGCCCGCAGCGTGGCATACGCTGTGCGGCTCTTCAACCGGGAGATCGAAAAACGCACCGGCCTGCGCGACCTGCTGTGCACGGTGGAGTCTCCCACGATCGAATCGGTCAATGAACTGTTCCGTCACCGCGAGGTGGCGCTGATTTGCGTGACGGGTGGCGGGGCGGTCGTCGATGCCGCCATGCAGGCCGGGAAGCGGGTGGTGGCGGCAGGTCCGGGCAATCCTCCGGTGCTGGTGGATGAGACGGCGGACCTCCCCAAAGCTGCGGAAGCCATCATTGCCGGAGCCTCTTTTGATAACAACTTGCTTTGTATTAGTGAGAAGGAAGTGTTTGTGGTGGCCAAAGTCGCCGACGAATTCCTGGGGGCGATGAAGCGCGCCGGCGCCGTGCAGCTCAATCACGCACAGGTGGAGAGACTGACGCAAACCGTATTTGATTTCGAGGAAGGAAAAGGCGGACGGGGCCGAGCGCGCGTGAAGCATGAGTTTGTGGGGAAAGACCCGGCGGTGCTGGCCGGCGCCATCGGCATGCACGTGCCCGCGGAAACTCCCTTGTTGTTTGGCGAGACCGATGAGGATCATCCGTTCGTACAGACCGAGCAAATGATGCCCTTCCTGCCGGTCGTGCGTGTGACCTGCGTCGACGACGGAATCCGGGCCGCCCTTAAGGCGGAGCACGGCTTCCGGCACACAGCCCTCATCCACTCCCGCAACGCGGAGAACGTGACCAAGATGGCGCGCGCCATGAATACCACGATATTTGTGCAGAATGCGCCTTGCTTCGCCAGCCTGGGCTCCGGCGGGCCGGGCTTCCTGAGTTACAGCGTGGCCACGCCGACCGGCGAAGGCGTCACCACGCCCTTGACATTTACACGCCAGCGCTCGATCACCATCGCTGGCGCGCTGCACATCATCTAGGTTGAGCCTATGTTTATTGCCCGCATCGACGGATCAATTACTTCCACGGTCAAGCACAAGAGCTTGCGAGGCATGCGTCTGCTGATCGGCCAGCGGCTGGAAGCGGACGGCAGCGAGGTGGGGGAACCCCTGGTGCTGGCGGACGATCTGGGCGGGGGCATCGGGTCCTACGTACTGGTCTCGACCGACGGCGACCTGGCCAGGCAGAAATTGGGGGATAACACCACGCCTTCGCGCCTGTTCGTGGTCGGCATCATCGATCAAGTGGGCGGGTTGACTGTCCCAGATTCCACAAACCACAGTCGCGGCAGCGGCCGGCGGGAGACGTGACGTAATTATACTGCCCTCTCCCTGGGGGAGAGGGTGGCCGCCGAAGGCGGACGGGTGAGGGGTCTCTTGCGACCCGAAGGGAAAGGCATTCGACAACGACTCCGCAGTGAAGTCTGAGCCTATGCGCCTGGGAATTGTTCGCGGAAACGTCGTGCTGAGTTTGTCCGATCCGGGTCTCGCCGGAACTAGATTCTTGATAGTCGAGCCGGTGACGGCTCAGGCACTGGCGGCGCAGGATGGAACGGGCGGCGGGAAACAACTCATTGTTGCCGACCATCTGGCCCCGGCCGAGGGGCAGATGATTGCCTTCGTCGAAGGCCGGGAGGGCGCCAATCCTTACTGGCCCGGGCGCGCGCCGGTGGATGCCTACTGCAGTCTGCTGGTTAATACGGTGGACTACCATCCACCGCGCGCCCAGGCCGAAGAAGGGAACAAGCCGTCTCGCGGAAAGCGCTGACGCCAGCAACACGGCGAGTGTGCAGGTGAGTGAAGGCGGGGTCTAATTATGAAAAGGGTCGACTTACAAAGTTACAAAGTGCTGACTGGCAAGAACCTGGAAGCGGCCGTGGCGGCTGGCGCCAGCGAGATTGTGCTCGCGGAGGGGGCCGTCTTGACGCCCACCGCGCGGGACGTCATACGCCGCGCCGGTCTGAGCATCGTCGGCAACCACCATGGGGCAAGCGTGCCACCCGTTCGTGAAAGCGCCAGCCCGCGCGCGATTGCGCCCGCGCCGCCTGCCCCGAGCCCGGTTCTCCCTAAGTCCACGCGCTCGGATGAAGCGATCCTGAATTCGCCCGAAGCATTGGTTATCAAGCAAGAAATGATCCGGGTGGGGAAGAAACTCTGGGACCGGCAGTATGTGGACGGGAACGGCGGCAACATCACCTACCGCATCACCCCGGACCGGGTGATCTGCACGCCGACGTTGCTGAGCAAAGCTGACCTGACTCTCGACGACTTGTGCCTGGTTGACCTGGAGGGAAACCAGCTTGCCGGGAAGGCCAAGCGAACCAGCGAAGTGTATCTGCACCTCGAAGTCTACAAGAACGTTCCCGAAGCGCGTGCCGCAGTGCACGCTCATCCGCCCCACGCCACGGCATACGCAATTTCGGGGCGCGTGCCTCCCCGCTGTGTCATTCCCGAACAGGATGTTTTTGTGGGATCCGTCGCCATCTCGCCGTACGAGACGCCGGGCACGCGCGAATTCGCCAAGACCATCATTCCGTACGTGAAGGACCACAACACCATCCTACTGGCCAATCACGGCCTCATCTGCTGGGCTGACACCGTCACCCACGCCGAGTGGTACGTGGAGGTCGTCGATACTTACTGCCGCACGCTCATGCTGGCCGCGCAACTGGGCAACGGGATCACGCGCATTCCCCCTGACAAGCAAGCCGTGCTGCTGGAAATCAAGAAGCGGCTGGGACTGCCGGATGCGAAGTATGGCCTCGAGGAGTGCCAGCTCTGCGACCAGCCGGAAACACCTGGAGGCATCACCGTGTGCCCCACCGCCTGCCCCCACAATTGCCCCGGCGGGTGCAGCACCAAGAGTCAGGACCTCGAAACTCTGGTCAAAACCATCACCGACGAAGTCATGGCCGCCCTCGACGCCAACCCGTAGCAGTTTGTTGAAGAAGATTCCGACGTTGTCATTCTGAGGCCTTCGCTGTCATCCGGAATCCTTCGCTGTCATTCTGAGTCCGTTCGCTGCGCTCAGGATAAACTGTGCGAAGAATCTCGCCCTGCCCGCGCGCAGCAAGTAGGTCGCAGAGCTGCGCCCTGCGCCAGCCGGCGAAGAATCTCCCCCCGGGCATTTTCATGAAGCTACGAGATCCTTCGTGGGTCGCCGCGGCGACTCCGCGGTTACCCGCTTGACGTAACTACAAATTGTAACTACACTGTGCTATGCAATATGAATGGGATGAAGCGAAGCGGCTATCCAACATTCAGAAGCACGGAATCGACTTCCTGGGGATCGTATTTGCCGGCCCAAACGATTACGATCCTGGATGACCGGATTGATTATGGCGAACCGCGCTTCGTTACCGTGGGTTTGCTCCAGGGTCAGGTGGTGGTCATCGCGCATACCGAAACCGATGAACTAATCCGGATTATTTCCGTTAGGAAGGCAACGAAGCATGAAGAAATCAGCTACTTTGAAATCGCGCACTGACTGGAAGCGCGTAGACGCGCTGAAGGATGACAGAATGGATTTTTCTGATACGCCGGAATTGACACCGGAGATGTTTGCCCGGGCCATCGTCCGGCGGGGCCTGAAGCCGGTGCCAAGGAAGGAGCAACTCACCATACGGGTCGATAGCGATGTCCTGGAATGGTATAAGAAACAGGGGCCAGGTTATCAAACCCGCATCAATGCTTTGCTCCGCGCTTACATGCAGGAACATCCGCGAAAGAGCGCCTGACCAAGTCTTGCATCGGAAGGGGGTTGCGCAGAGTTTTGCGCAGAGCGCAATACTCTGCGGTTCGTCGTTCCGGTTCGCCCCAATCATCATCCGCCACGGACCTTGCAAGGATACGTATTTCACCTATGAGCAATTGTTATCAACAATTCAAGCCGCAGAGTTTGAACTGCACAAACTCTGCGCTACCTGCTCTCGCCCGACATGGCGCTGCGCGTGGAAAAGGCTTTCGGCCCGAGGATGGATACCCTGCTTCGGATGCAGACCGCCTTCGCGGGTGGCGCATACATGCCGCCCTTTGGCATGTATGCGATTATGGGTCCCCGCAGTGCCGTTTCCGAGGTACCAGTTCATTCTAATCCAATTGCCAAGAGGTCGCATACATCACAAAACGATGTATGCGCCACCCGCGATCGCACCACCCCAATCGCCCTTGTTTCCGGGCGCGACGCCCAGGTTGTAGTGCGCCGACTCATTCTTGGGGTTGAGGCGCAGTGCCTCTCGGTATTCCGCGATCGCACCGTCCACGTCGCCCTTGCTGAGAATCGCGTTGCCGAGATTGGCGCGCGCCCATTCATTATTGGGGTTCAAGCGCACCGCCTGGCGTGCTGCGGACACACTAGCGTCCCACTTCTTCTGCTGATTCAGGACATAGGACAGGCCAAAGTAAACGTCGGCGCGACCGTGTTTTTCATCAACCTCCCGACGGTAATTGCGTGATCGCCAAGATGGAACAATTCCTCGCCGTCCTGAAAGGCCCGAACGCTGAGAAGGACGCTAAGGCACTGGCCGTCTGGCTCTACAAGGTGGCAAAAACTCAATGCCTGATGAGCCGCCGCAAGAGCAAGTTCGCTCCCGCTCAAATGCTGGCGCTTGATGCCTTGATGCCGAAAGGAAGCCGGACCTCAGCCCCGCAGATCAAGTCCTGGGAGATCACGCCGGAAGAGATCACCTTGAAGAAGGAGCTGCGGAGCAAACTGGAAGATGCCATCCTCGCCCTCCCCAAACCCTACCGGCTAGTGTGGATACTCCGTGACATGGAACAACTCGACACGCGGGAAGTGGCCGAGGTCATGGGCATTTCGGAGAACACCACGAAGATGCGCCTGCACCGGGCACGCGCCTTCTTGCGCAATGCGCTCGCAGGTTACGTTCAAGAGTCACGGCGCTCCAAGGCAGAACATCATGGCTGACCGGAGATGGAAGAGAATCTTCCCCTTGCTTTCAGACTACCTGGATGGGGCACTTCCGGTTGGAGACTGCCGGGAACTGGAACGCCGCCCGGAAGGCTGTAAGCCTTGCAGCGCTTTCCTGGAGAGTCTGAAAACCACAGTCGAAGCCGCGCGCCATGGACCCCCGCCTGCGCGGGGGTGACGACGCAAGGGGCTGCCCCGTTCCGCACGTGCCGTCATTCCCGCGCCAGCGGAATCCACCCTGCTCGCTAGGATCGGCGCCGAATGACGCAGAGAAACGGCTCGCCACACCCCGCCGCAGGCCGGGGGGAGAGGCTCCACTTTCTTCTTGACCAATGGATTATAATAGGCTACAACTGTGAGCAGAGCAAGCACCCCGCCAGCCAGGGCAGGTCTTTGGATCCCTCGCGGAGCTTAATGTGAACGTGGCGAAGGGGCTCACAGCAGGTTCTCGCCCAGAGGGCGAACGGCCAAGGCACGGGCAACGTGCCCGGAGGCTGTCGGGCTCGCCCTACCCGGGTTGGTTCGAACGACGCATGCGGGTACGGCAAGCCGTACCCCTACGAGTCGGGCGGACCACGAACCTGCCGTCCAGGCTCAACAGCGGAGCCCTTCGCGCAGCAAAACATCAAAATGAAAGTTGCTCCAACTATGTTGATGAAAACAAAGGGCGACAGAAATTAGTCACAGACATAATGGTGGTTTCTTGGACAAAACCGGAAACTCACCTAAGAATGGCGATACATTCATGAAAAAAACACGATAACTTGCGATACGAGGCCTCTGACCGACAGGCGTGTTGCCGTGGTGGAAGGGCGGAGTTTTGACCCCGCCGTGCTGACGCACTCTCCCCTTGCCCCAACCCTCTCCCCCGCTGGCGCGGGAATGACCGCGCGGGCGGGTCGGGTCCGCAGCCCTTCTTCGGCATGGGGGCGGCGAGACCCCTCACCTGCCCTCATAGCTCGGGCACCCTCTCCCCACATGGCTGTCTGAAGACCGCAGTTGTAACGCCGGACGGAGCCTGCGCTGACGCAGGAAGCAACCGGCGGCCTCGAATTTTCGACAACTTCGCCGCTCATAGAGCGGCGCTACAGGGGGGCGGCGGATGCGAGGAAGCGGCCAGCTCCCCGGATTAGGGGCGCGTAGGCGCCGCGGCGGGTTATTTTTCTTCCTCCAAGGAAAGCTCCCGGCACCAGCGCAGGGACTCCAAATAGATCTCGGAAAAGGCCTGCTCGGGCAGCGAAAGCTTCTTCGCCAAGGCGGCGAACGCGGCCCAATCGCCCTGCTCGTAAGCCGTCACGGCCTGCAAGACGTCGCGGAGCGTGTTCGCCCCGCCCAGCAGGGCATTGCTGATGTCCTCCGCGATGGGCAGTTCCGCCAGGATAGCGCTCATGGGGCGCCCCAGGATGGCGTCGATATTCGAAAGCAGGCCCAGGAAGAAGAAATCGGCTCCGCGCTTGGCGGCGCCCAGCAGCGGCGCGAGCATTTCGCAGAACGCCGCGCGCAGCAGGGCCGTGTGGACAAGGATGAGAGGCCGGCCCTCGGCCAGGGTGGAAATGGTTACCAGCGCGACCCACTTGCGGATTCCATTCTCCCCCAGCAGCAGGAGCGCTTGTTGAATCGAGGTGACCCGCGCGCTGAACATGAACAGCGCCGAGTTCAGGAAACGCAGCAGCTTGTAGGACAAGGACAGATCGTGCTTGATGGTTTCCGCCACGTCCCGCACGTCGAGTTGCGGCCGGGTCACGGCCTGCAGCACGCGGAAATACACCAACTTCACGGGAGCGATGTCGCGCGTGGAAATGATCTCCGGTTTGCAGAAAAAGTAGCCCTGGAAATAGGTGTACCCCTGTTCCACAGCAGTCCGGAATTGGGCGCGCTTCTCTACTTTTTCCGCCAGGAACTTGATGCCCTTGGGCGTGTATTTCCTTATGACAGCTTCTCGTTCCCGCTCCGTGGTGGCGAGCACGTCCAGCTTGATGATGTCCGCCAATCCCGCCAGCGCATCCTGCCCCGTGCCCGTGAAATCATCGAGGGCGATCAGGTACCCGGCGTCTTTCAGGGACCTGCAGACGGCCAGCACTTCCCCGTCAGGCTCGACCGTCTCCAGCAACTCCAGCACCACGCGCTCGCGCGGCAGCAGCGCAGCGTGACCCTTGAGCAGCGTCTGGCGCGCGCAGTTGATGAAGGCGCGCGCGCCGCCCGTGAGCTCGTTGAGGCCGTGCAGGAACAGACTGTCGGAGATGACCGCCGCCGAGGCCTGCTCGCCATCTCGCAGCCGGCAGAAGTTCTCATCCGCCGCGCGGAAGAGGAGTTCGTAACCGTAAACCCGCTCGTTCCGGTCGAGGATGGGCTGCCGCGCAATGAACTTCTGCATGGACCTTGCCTCGCTTGCCCGGGTGAACCCCTCGCGCCGGGGTTGCCACACCGGCGCGGGTCCGCGATGCGGGCCCGGGAGTATGCCTCGTAACGTAGAATCGGCATCCCTCGGAACAATCTTGAGCCTGATTTGCCCATCCCCCACCGAGGCGGGCTCAAGAGGCGGCGGCGCCCGCTGTGGCGCCGCTCGATGAGCGGCGAAGTTCCTAACTCGAATTTCTCACCACGCTGGGACGCTTTGGGGGGGCTTCCGGAAGGGCGGGGCTTCAGTGTCTGTGCAAAAACCCGGCTAGCAAACGTAGAGGCCGCCTTTAGGCGGGCAAGTCTTTGAATCTATGCTGCCGCCCTGAAGGGCGCCGCTACGAAAAGCAGCCCTTCCCCGAATTGTCACACAGATTCTAAAGCCCCGCCCTTCCAATCCCGTGGTGAGAGGTCCGGGCCAAGACTTCGAAGCCGCTGGTCGCTTCCTGCGTCAGCGCAGGCTCTGACCCGCGCTACAACTGAGGTTTTGAGACAGCCTCTCTGGGGGTTGGGGGAGGTGACGAATTGGGTACGGCCAGCCGCACCCCTACAGGCGGGAGATAGAGATGGCTGCGCGGGGCAGTTTGCCGGCGCGCGGCTTTACCGGCTGCGGAAAAACCCGTAGGCGGTGTCATTCTGTGGAGCCGCAGGCGACGAAGAATCTCGCATTGCCTTGAAAATACACAGAGCGAGATCCTTCGCTCCGCTCAGGATGACAGCCATGAAGCGTTTTTCCGCAGCCTGTTTACCGGCCGTGGCTCGGCGTGCTGGACGGCCTCGGGATGATGGGCAGCAGAATATGTGAGGGATGTTGGGCGTCGTGGTAAGCGGTGTTCACGGCGATCGCCCAACGCCGGTTACCATTCAACGGTTCACCCGTATTCGGGTTGACATCGAAGCGCGGAAAGTTGCTGCTGGAGATGTCCAGCCGGATGCGGTGCCCTTTCTGGAACACCAGGGAGGTTGGGTACATTTCAATCGTGAACGGGCTCACTTCACCCGGCTGCATCAGTTGGGCGTGCTCCAGCGAAGCGCGGTAGCGCGCCCGCACAATGCTGTCGCCGATGTTCAAGTCCACGCCCGCCGGGAAATCCGGGTTGGGCGGGTAAACGTCGATCAGCTTGGCCGTAAAATCGGTGTCCGGGGCGCTGGAAGATGCCCACAGCTTCACCACCAGGCGTCCCGTGACCTCCAGGTCCTGGTCCAGAGGCTCCGTCTGAAACACCAGCACGTCGCTGCGGGCAGAAAGCGGGCGCGTGTCCTCGCAGGTCCATATTTCCGGGCGGCAGCGCTGGTCGTAAGCGCCCTGCTCCATCAGGTTCTCGGAATCGCCCGGCCGTTCGATGGAATTGTGGTGCGTGGGTGGCGCGTTGTGCGAGGAGATGTTTCCTCCCAGTGTTGGGACCGGATGCCGGGGGTCGAACTCGTACGTCGTGGGGGTTTCGCTGGCCGGCCTCTCGGGCGAGAGCGACCCATTCGCGTGCAGATAATAGGGAGTAGCCACGGTTCGCTCGAGCGGCCACTGGAGCTCATCGCGCCAATGCCCGCCTACGAAAATGCGGCCTTCCGGGGTGCGGTGCGCGTCCCCTCCGCCCATGACAAAGATGCGCACGTGCGGCTCGCGGTCAACGCCATTGTCGATCCCCTTCAGCCAATGGTCGAACCAGCGCAATTCGAGCTGCTCAAAGTCCAGCGCGGCCTCCGGACCGAATTCGGCCTCGCCGGCGTAGCTGTGCGAGCGCCCGCCGTGCGTCCAGGGCCCCATGATCAAGCGCTGCAAGCTCTTCTTGTTCTGGCTGAGCGTGACGTAGTTCAGGTTTGCCACCTGCGATCCCCAGGAGTCGTACCACCCGCCCATGTGGTAGACGGGAATGTCTTTGTACTCGGCCACGTGCTCGACCACGTCCGCTCCGGCGTTTTTCCAGAAATCGTCATAGTCACCGTGCGCGAGCGCTTCCACCAGCCAGCTCTCATACTCCGGAATGAGTTTCAGCGGCGTCGAGCCGGCGCGCAAGGGCAGGCCGCGCGCGTACTCGCGGACCTGCTCGCCCAGTTTCACGAGCGCCTGGCGTGTTTCCGGATTGCGTGCAGCGCGGCTGCCGTTGGGGCCGCCGATATTGAAGATCCAGTTCATCCAACGCAGCTCGAACGCGCCGTTGTGCCGAACGCCGTAGCGGCCGAAATCCGACATGGCATCGGCGGGAATCATTGTTTTCAGATAGGGGGGATTTGCGAGCGCGAGGGCGTGCTGCATTCCTCCGGGGTAGGAAGTCCCCACCGTGCCGATTCCCCTGTCCGACCACGGCTGCTCGCCAATCCACTGGGCGGTGTCGTAACCGTCGTGGCCGTCATCGCGGAAGGGACGCCACGTGCCCTCCGAGTTGTAACGCCCTCGCACGTCCTGCCCGATCGCCACGTAGCCGCGCGGCACGAAAAACCTTGCCCAGGACTCCACTCCTGCCTTGCCATAGGGCGTGCGTTCCAGGATCGCGGGGAACCTTCCTTCGGCGGGCTTGGCGTTGAGGGCCGGCCAGTAGATGTCGCACGCCAGCTTCACGCCGTCGCGCATGGGGACCATGACGTCCTTCAAAACGATGACCTCGTACTGCGGTGGGCTGGAGGGATCAATCGCTGCCGCGAGCGGCGTGTGCCGCGCGAACCACGCGAGGCTCGCGCCCAGCACCAGCACTCCCACGGTGAGCGCCGCACGCCAATCGACTGCTTGGGGGTAATGGGTTTGCCGAATTCGTTTGCGCATGTGCTCAGGCACCCGGAAGGACGTAGCGCGGACCTGTTCGGTAGGTCTGCGGCTTTTCATCGTCAATGCGGTACGAACCGCAGACATCCAAAACCAGTCTGCGCTACTCGCTGAACAGGCTGCGGATAAACCGCCAAAGCTGTCATCCTGAGGAGCCGCAGGCGGTCCTGAGTGCAACGAAGGAAGGACCTCTGCAGTTGCCTGATTCTGAAAATGCAGAGGTTCTTCGCTTCGCTCAGAATGACAGCGCCTAAGCGTTTTCCGAAGCCTGTAAACCCCTGCCCTCCCGACCTCTCGGGCAAAACCCCTCGGCGTGGTGAGAAGTCCCCCCTATGACGCGAGGAGGTTGCGGATGTAGGCCAAGTTCCTGCGCATGTCCGCTTCTAACTGCTTCGAAGGCGCATCGGTCTCCAGATTCGCAAAGCCGGAAAAACCGATGTCCCGAATCGCCTGGATGATCCCTGGAAACGGAATACTCCCTTCACCGAGGTAGTGGGGATTATCCTTGAGGTGGAACTGGCAGATCCTGTCTTTCCCGAGCCAAGCGATCTCCTTCACCGGGTCAAACCCTGCCTTCGTGGAATTCCCGACATCGTAGTAGACCTGCACGCTTGCGGACCGCGAGCGCTCCATGATGCGGACGTTATCCTCGGCTGAGATGGTATTCTCCAACCCCAGAATGACCCCAGCCTTCTCGGCTTCCGGCCCGAGGTCCCGCAGGGCATCGCCGACGTGATCCATCTCATCCTTGTTTTGCAGGGCCCATCGGCCAAAGAACGGGAGCAGAAGCACCTTGGTGTTTAGGGCCTTGGTCAGTCGAATGGAATCGAGCACCCACTTCGGAGCCAGAGGGTCGCTTTTCAGGCCATTATCGTGCAGTTTATCGACACAGGTCCCATCGATCGGAATCTTGTATTGCTGGGAAAGGTTGAGGTAGCGGGCAATCACTTCGGGATTGTCCACCGGCATCTTGTTATCCACGAGCTTTCGCCCAAACGACATTTGTAGCCCCTCGAACCCGAGCTTGGCTGCCAGCGGCACTGCGTCCGGGCTCGCGCCCAGGTCCAGGTTCCAGTCCGTCACACCAATGGGGAGCTTTAGTCCTGTCGCGAATCCGAGGCGCGAGCAGAAGCTGACAGCAACTGCCGAACAGAGAAACTCACGGCGAGTAGTTTTGAGCACCAGAAACCTCCCGAAAAACAGAGTGGCGTGCGGCGCATACGGCGGGGACGCCCAGTTCATTCCTTCGTCGTCAGGGGCGGAACGAACTCCCCCATAATAGAACACAGGACTAACTGCGAGGCAAGGGGCCCGTGGGCGGGCCACCTCTCAAGACGGGCGACGCACCGGTCGCCTCCCGGCAGTGGTTGCGGTAGGCAGTAAGCAGAAGGCAGTAGGCAGCACGAAGAATGGCTCGGGCGCAATCGCCACCGGGCCTTTTTGCTTTGGTAGCGCGGAGTTGTTCTTGAACTCCGCGGCTTGTATACTCGGAACCGTCGAAGAGCCGCAGAGTTACAAATCAACGTTGCGCTCGTGACTACCCTTGCACTCCTTGTCTTTCCCCTTCTCCGGGTGTATACAGACGTGGACTTTATCCCTTCGTCGAAAATCACGGGTTCGCACACATCGCAAAGAGCGCGATGTATGCGCCACCCGCGGAGGCAGAGGATTTGGGATCTTTTCAGCAGTGACGGACAACGGATTTAATGAAATTGGAATTGACAGAGATTCGAAAACTCACGATCACTGCGCTTTGCAGTGATGACGTGCTATTCGAGCAACTCGTTCTCAAAGGTGGAAACGCAATAAGCCTAGTTTACGGCATCAGCCCCCGTGATTCGCTCGATGTTGATTTTTCCCTGGAAACTGATTTTGAAAACCTCGAAGACATCTTGGCTAGGATGGAACATGCTCTCACCAGTCGATTCAACGTCGTTGGGTTCATCCCCTTTGATGTAAAACTCGCGCCCAAGCCCGCGGAACTACGAGAAAATCAGCAGCCGTGGTGGGGTGGCTATCAGTTGGAATTCAAGCTGATTGAGGAGACACGCCATCGGTCTTTGGGATCCGATAGGGAGCGGCTCCGCCGAGAAGCGTTTGTCGTTGGGCCGAACCAGCAAAGGATTTTCAGGGTGGACTTCAGCAAGTATGAATACACCACCGGGAAGGTTCAAGCAGAAGTCGACAACTACACAATCTATGTCTACACGTCCGCGATGATCGCAAATGAGAAGCTCCGCGCCCTCTGCCAACAGATGGAAGACTATGCTCCAACCGGAAAGACCAAGTGCCCAAGAGCACGAGACTTCTTCGATATCTTCATAATCGTTACGAATACGGGACTTCGGCTTGGTTCTTCAGAGAATCTCGACCTCATAAAGATGATCTTTGCGGCAAAGCAGGTGCCCATCTCCTTGCTTGGTAAGCTTGCCGGGCAACGTGATTTTCACAGGAATGACTGGCCCAATGTTCGCACTACGGTGGCGGAGACTCTTAAGGAGTTCGATTTCTACTTCGCCTTCGTTCTTCAAGAAATCAAGCCGCTACATTCCCTTTGGATGAAATAGCCTCCAGCCAGGATCATACCCCACGTCCCGCATATCATGGGCCAGATAGAAGTCGAAGTTCATTGCAAACTCTTTCAAACGTCCATAGAGCTTCTCTGGATAGCCAGCACGCTCCAGGTAGAAGCCGAGCGCTTGGTGGTACGGGTAAACGTAATCTAGCATCTTGAGCGTGGCAATCAGCTTGGCAATGGAAACGCGCTCCTTGGCGCCGCGATATGCTTCGAGAACCTGATACACTCCTCCCGCATAAGTCGGTCGTACCGTAATGTCGATAAGGGTTCGCTCGATACTTGTGACCCGGACCCTCCCGCCGCCGGGAACCTGGATGTTCTGAACCTCTAGACTCTTTGTGTTCTTTCCGCTGAGCAGGATGATTTTGTATTCGTCGTACCCGAAGGCGAAAGTCGATTCACGTTGCTTGTGACGAAAAGCCCGGTCTAACCTCTCTTGCGTGAGCCCTCCAGATGATTTGGGCTTCACGCTCTGTTCGTAGTTCACGTAGAGCACCCGTGGGAGCTGGTCTGTCAGGCCATGAACGAAGACGGCGGTCGAATGACAGAGATAGGCACTCGCGCGAATGGCCGCTGCAACCTCGATCACGGAGGGTTCACCCCAAAGGTAGCGGAAGAACTTCTGGGAGTGCGTTGCCCCTTCAAGGGTAATTCTGCTGATCTTGAGCTCACGTTGGAGATACTCAATGAAGTTCTTCGATGTGATGTTGGCTAGAATCCACCATTCTTTTCGGTGCTTCTGAAAGAGGTTTACGAGATCCTGAGGGCTAAATACTCGTCGGCCTTCATTGTCAAGTGCGGTTCGAATCCCTTCTTGAGCTTCTCTAACCCGATTGGCTCGTGCGATTCGATTGTAGTCGACCATAAGGTACGAGCTCCTTTTGTCTCCATGATAGCTTCTTGGGTAGACATTAGTATATATACCAATGTCTACCCGAAAAGCCTAGCTGTCGAGTGGAAAGACAAAATCCCGAAAACAATTTGAGGGATTTCTAAGACAAGATTCGCTTAGGTATATATACCTACGCGAAATTTGAATATAATTTGAGTTGGTTTACCGGAAGACAAGCACAGTGGAACAGGACTACCGCTCGGCGGGAGACGGAAAAGTCCTTCCCTGTCTCTCCAGCAAAGCGCATGATAGTCGACCATAAGAAGCGAGCTCATTTGGTCTCCGGGATAGACATTGGTATATATACCAATGTCTACCTCAAAAGTCTAGCTGTCGAGTGGGAAAGTAGAATCCTGAAGATAATTTGAACGATTACCTGGATGAAATGCGCGTAGGTATATATACCTACGCGCATTTCATCCAGGTAATCGTTCAACTGGAATATAATTTGAGTTGCTTTACCAGAAAACAAGCACAGTGGCCTGGTTCGCGGGTGGCGCATACGTTCCGCACTATGGAATGTATGCGGCCCTTGGAAATCGCTGTGGGTGCATAGATGCCAGAAAGCAGGACGTATGCGCCACCCGCGAGAAAAGCCCGGCATCCGGCGATGTTCATGATAAGACAGGAAGTTAACGGTTTTTATGATTACCCCATACAAAAGTCAAGTCGTTGAAATAAAACAAGTTGACCGCCTTGAGTTCGGGCCGGGCGGGCAGAATAAAAAAGATGTTAAAATGAAGGTGACTCCGGCGATGTCCTTTAGAATCAATACGACGTGACACATTTTCGGTGTCGCTTATATGGTTAGCGGCGATGTTGATGAAAGGAAAGGGAGTTATTGAAAATGAAGGCGAAGAGCGAGCGTTGCGCGAGACCCGTCTTGTCCGCGGCTTTTCGCGCCCGCCGGCGCTCGATGTGCCCGGCAGTCGAAGTGACCCCTCACCCCCGGCGCTCGGGGCTCCCTCCTCGTACCTTGCCTCTCCCCTCGGAGAGGGCTGAGGACTTCGCTGTCCGGGCCGAAGGCTGCGCTGTGCTTCTCCCCATTTCCCGCGCAACGGGCCGAGTCTGCTAAACTGGTGGATGGTGCCGAGCCGCCCGCGTAACGCTTCTCCGCTCGCACCGCGAGTTTTCGCCTGCGCACAATCGTGCAGCGAAGCCTGGCACCAGGGCCGCGGCTGAGGCGGCGCCCCATTCGCTATGATTCAACTTTCTACGGCCGGAAAGCGTTTCGGCCCCAAGTTGCTTTTTGACGGTCTGGATTGGCTCATCACGCCGCGCGACCGCGTCGGCCTGGTGGGCGCGAACGGCACGGGCAAGACCACCTTGCTCAAGGTGCTGGCGCGCCTGGAGCCGCTCGATTACGGCGACATCACCTTTGCCAAGGGGATCACCGCGAGCTACCTGCCGCAGGATGGCCTGAGCCTTTCGGGCCGCACCGTGCTCGCCGAATGCATGTCGGTGTTCGGAGATCTGCTCTCCATGGAGCAGGAGATGGAGAGCCTCATGGGGAAGATGGCGGAACTCGACCCCGCCGGCGACGAGTACCAGCGCGTCAGCGAGCGCTTCCACTCGCTCGACACCGAGTTCCAACACCGCGACGGGTATTCGCTCGAGGCCCAGGCCGGGATGGTGCTGGCCGGTTTGGGATTCCCCCAATCCGATTGGCACCGCCGCACGGAAGAATTCTCGGGCGGCTGGCAGATGCGGATTGCCCTGGCCAAGCTGCTGCTCGAGAAGCCCAACCTGCTGCTGCTCGACGAGCCCACCAATCACCTTGACCTGGAAGCCCGCAACTGGCTGGAAGATTACCTCGACGATTATCCGCACGCTTGCGTGCTGATCTCTCACGACCGCTTCTTCCTCGACGTCACGGTCAAGAAGATGGTCGAGATCTGGAACCAGCGCGTCCACTTCTACAGTGGCAACTACGAGAAGTACCTGGTGGAGAAGACAGCGCGGCGAACCCAGATCGAAGCAGCTTACCGGAACCAGCAGGAGCGCGTTCAGCAACTGGAAGTGTTCATCAACCGGTTCCGCTACACCGCCACCAAGGCCAAGCAGGTGCAGAGCCGCGTCAAGGAACTCGAGCGCATGGAGCGCGTCGAGATCCCGCCGCAAGAGAAGGCCATCCACTTCAGCTTTCCCCAGCCCCAGCGCAGCGGCCGGACAGTGGCGGAGTTCAAGCGCGTGGCCAAGAGCTACGGTCCCAAGCTGGTGTTCCGCGACGTGAGCTTCACCGTGGAGCGCGGCGACCGCGTGGCCCTGGTGGGCGTGAACGGCGCGGGCAAATCCACTCTGATCAGACTGCTGGCCGGAATCGAGCCGCTCACCGGCGGCGAGTACAAGTTGGGCCACCAAGTGGAGGCGGATTATTTCGCCCAGGACCAGTACAAGGCGCTGGATCCGGAGGCGCGCCTGCTGGACGACCTGGCGCGCGCCGCGCCCATGGCGCTCAGCACCCAGACGGAGCTGCGCAGTCTGCTGGGCTGCTTCCTGTTCAGCGAGGATGACGTGTTCAAGCGCATCCGCGTGCTTTCGGGTGGCGAGCGCAATCGCTATGCGCTGGCGCGCCTGCTGCTGCGCCCCTCCAATTTCCTGCTGCTCGATGAACCCACGAACCACCTTGACCTGCGCGCCAAGGACATGCTGCTGGAAGCGCTGGAGGAGTACACCGGCACGGTGGTGTTCGTTTCCCACGACCGCTACTTCATCGACAAGCTGGCCACGCGGGTGTTCGAGATCGCCAACGGCGAAGTGAATGTCTTCCCGGGCAACTACGAGGATTACCTGTGGCGCAAGGAGGGGAAGGAAATCGACCTCACCCTGCCCGGACTGCCGGATCTCGTCGGAGAACGGGCGCGCTCGCGCCAAGCCCGCGACGCCAGCCCGCAAGCCACGCCGCCGGCAACTCCGGGCAAAACGAAGCGGGTCAATCCGATTCGCTTGCAGCAGATGAAGGACCGCTGCCGCGAGATCGAAGAGGAGGTGGCGCGCCGCGAGGCCGAACTCGAGGGCTACGGGCAAGAACTGGCGCATTTCAGGAGCGCGGAAGACTCTGTGCGGCTTACCCAGATGATCGAGCAAGGGCGCAAAGAGATCGTTCGGCTGATGCGGGAGTGGGAAGACACAACGAAGGTCGTCGAGGAGCAGGAAGCGGAAGTGCGCGAATAGTTCGGTACCAGTGTCATTTGCGAGACACGGGCGCTCCCGTGTACAGTCATTCCCGCGCCGGGAGGCCAAGATGGAAGACCGGATAGCGACAATCATGTCGTTCAGGGTCGTCAACATGAAACACTCGTGGCCGCTGCAGGTGAGCGCTGTAGTTCTGCTGGCTGCCGGGCTGGGTGGGACGGTGATGCCTCGTCTTTCTGCGGCGAAGGGCGCGGAGACCAAGGTCGTGGGCTTAAGCAAGGTGATCGCTTTTACGTACAGCCCCGCGAAGGACTTTGATCCCAAGCAACTGCGTTCGGTAACGTTCATCGGGCCGAAGAGTCCTGAGGAGTGGCAGTATTGGCGGGCGCGCGGTGTGGTGATGGGTGTCGGCCACACGTGGTTCGACCTATTGCGCTCACCCCTCGAGAAGGCCGTGGAGAACCTGGTGAGTCAGGACTACGGCGGAAACCCCCAGCCTTTGGTGATGATCGACGAGTTCGGCTTCGACTACGGCGGCGGGATGGATGAGAAATCCGCCCAGATTCTCCGTCAGACGAAGCGCCGGAAACCAGAGTTGGCCCTCGCGGTCTTCGAGATGCGCGGCCCCATCCCTCCGGTTCTGGCGGAGGCCTACCGCGATGTGGCGGACCTGGTCATGATGGAGAGCTACGTGGGGAGCACGCGGTGGTACTGGTGGATCGCCAGCCAAGTCTGGTCAGCGCGGAGGTACGGCATCCTGCCCAAGACGATCGTCGTTCTCGGGGTCGGTAAAGGCGGCAATCCCGGTGAGAACTGGGCCCAAACGAAGGAGGAACTCGAACAGCAGGTTCGCTTCCTCCGGCTGGTCGGTCCCGAATCGCCCGGGGTGGGCTTTTACGGGGGCACGCAGGAACTCCTGGCCAGCGCCGACGCCCTGGGCGCGCGCTTCTCCGATATTCCCACCGACGGCGCAGGATTGCCCGCGGACCTTCTCGCTCTCGCCCGAACTTTCTCGAACCGTTATGAGAAGCCGACGTTGGTTGTTTCTCCCGCCCTGGTGCAGCCCGACTACAACGCGGATGGCTCGGGACATCTGGCCGAACCCCGGACGATGCGGCCCTACCTGATAAACCTTGGCGACCAGGACGCGCATGATGTCGTGATCCGCTTGCGCAATCCGCCCGCCCGGGGCGGCGACGTGTTCGCAGAGGGCATCGTTCCGCTTATCCCGAAGCGGAGTGCGGCGATTGGCGTCCTCCCCGTAACCGGCCAATGGCGCGTGTGGGTGGGGCAATGGAAGATGGAAGTTGAGGCCCCGGGTTGCGACGTCCGCGCCTTCGGGGCCGCGCCCTGAACCGATAGCCTCTGGCGCGGGCGCCAGGGGCGGGGTTCGCACCAGGAGGTAGTGTCCTGATAGGGTGGAGTGAATTCCGGTTCGGACCTTCAGGTCCGACAATAGCCAAGACTCCAAACGGGGCCTTCAGGCCCTGAAGCTTCAGGGGGTTAAACAGGCTGCGGAAAAACGCTCCGATGCTGTCATCCTGAGCGAAGCGAAGGACCCCTGTATTTGAATTTTCAGGCAAATACAGAGGTCCTTCGTCCGTTTCGCCTCCTCAGGATGACAGTGCGAGGGGCTTTTCCGCAGCCTCTAAAGCCCCCAACTGCGCGCGGCCCGATCATACTAAGGCTCCGCCCCCCCCCAAAGAAAACGCAAGAACCGACCGCCGACGCGTTCTCCATTTTGAGCGTCAAAAGCTGTGTTGCGACCAATGCAAATAAGGAGAATCGTCATGAAGCCCCCGAGCGAATGCAAGCGATCACGAAGATTCTGGTTTTCCCTCCTCAGCGTGTTGCTCTTCGTTGCCGCCGTCGTGGTGGTCGAATCCTTTCCGACCACGACGGGCGATGCGCCCGTGGCCACATATTCACGAGGCGTCCTACGCGTGGCCATTCCTTTCCATGCTGCTCATCCCGGCCCGGGACAATTGACTGTGGAAGTTCTGGACCCGGAGGGCAAAGTCTTGGGGCGCGCGGAACAGCGCCTCGAGGTTAAGGAGGGGAAGGGACGGTGGGAGGAGGAGATCAAGCTTGCGCAGCCCCTGCCTCTCGAGGACCTGGTGTGGCACCGCCTGCGCTACCGCTTTGATTACCACGATGGACATGCCGAGGCGCTCGAGGGCACGGAATCCATATCGCAGATTCTCCGCACTCCGATCGTTCACATCCTGGGCCAACAATCCTATCTGACGGGCGGCCAGGCGGCGGTGCGCGTCATCGTCACGGATACGAAGGATGAGATCATCGCCGGCGGGGCGGTGCGAATCGAACTGATCGCTCCCAATGAAAAGGCCCGCACGCTTTTTGCGGGCCGGCTGAATCGGCGCGGGACCACGGAAGCGCGGTTCCGGTTCCCCGCCGGACTGGTGGGCAGTTACCAGTTGCACTACGTTGTGGACACGCCCATCGGTTCGACGGAATTCACCCAGCCGGTGCGGCTGGAAGACAAGGTTTCCATTCTGGTTACCACCGAAAAGCCCCTCTACCAGCCGGGTCAAACCATCCACGTGCGCGCCCTGGCGCTGGACCGCTCCAACCATGAGGCGGCCGGCAACCGCACGCTGACCTTTGAGGTGGAAGACTCCCGCGGGAACAAGGTTTTCAAAAAGTCCACCCAGACCGACGAGTTCGGAATTGCCTCGGCGGAATTCGGCCTCGCTACGGAGGTGAACCTGGGCACTTACCACCTGCGCGCCCTGCTGGGTGAGGCCGGCGCCGCCCCCACGAACCAGGCGGAGATCGCGCTGAATGTGGAAAGATACGTTCTGCCGAAATTCAAAGTCGCTATCGATTTCGCGGGAAAGGATAACAAGACCAAGCGTGGTTATCGGCCCGGTGACCACGTGACGGGCACGGTTCGCGCCAACTACTTCTTTGGAAAAGCGGTGGAGGACGGTGAGATTACAGTTAAGGCATCGAGCCTGGATGTCTCCGCGTTTGAGGTGGGTTCCGTCGCGGGCAAAACCGGCCCCGATGGGGCGTACGCCTTTGACCTCCAGTTGCCCAGCTACTTCGCCGGACGCCCGCTCACCCAGGGCGCGGCGCGCGTGCTGGTTGAGGCCACGGTGAAGGACTCCTCCGGCCACGCCGAAACTCGCGGCGCGCCGATCACGGTCAGCGCCTCGCCTCTGCTCATCACCGCGGTTCCCGAGGGCGGCACGCTGGTCCCCAACCTGGAGAACCAGGTTTTCGTCCTCACCTCTTATCCGGACGGTTCGCCGGCCAAGACGGACGTAAGCGTCCATGCCCGAAAGAATCCGGACCAGCAGGTGGCCACCGACGACGGCGGAGTTGCCGTCGTCCGCATCAAGGCCGGCGCGGGCCGAGAGGCGCTGCAAATTGAAGCCCGAGACCGGGAAGGGAACTACGCCTCGCAGACGGTGGAACTTCAGGCTCGCGAGGGCTTGGACCAGATTCTCCTGCGGACGGAGCGCGCCGTCTATCGGGCCGGAGAACCCATCAAACTGCGGGTCTTCTCCACGCGCCAGCGGGGCGCCGCGTATGTGGATATCGTCAAGGAAGGACAGACCGTGCTGACGCGCGACCTGGACATCGAAAACGGCCAGGCCGAACTGTCGCTCACCGCCACACCGGAAATGGCGGGGACCGTGGACTTTAACGCCTACCTCTTCAGCCGCGATGCGCGGCCGGTGGGGGACCACCGCCTGGTGTTCGTCGAGCCTGCGGACGAACTGAAGATTGAAACGGTGGCGGACGCGCCCGTCTACAAACCCGGCGACGATGCGCACATCCGATTCCGTGTGACCAACGCACGAGGCGAGGGCGTGCGCGCCGCGCTGGGCCTGCAGGTGGTGGACGAGGCGGTCTTCGCGCTGGCGGAAAAGCAGCCGGGCTTTGCCAAAGTCTTCTTCTATCTCGAACAAGAAGTGCTGAAGCCCCGGTACGAGATTCATTCCCTGGGCATGCCGGAAATCGTCGAGCCGGTTGAGAAGCCGCAAGCGGAGCAGCGCGACCGTGCCGCGCGCGCGTTGTTTTCGGCCACGGAAATGGTGAGTGCCAACAATTTCGAGACGGAATTCGGTCGCACCGTGCCCTCGACGAAATACGCCGAGTATGCCCAGCGCTACCAGAAGCAGTTCCTGGCGGGGGTGCGCGGGCTGGCTGAGAAACTCAGCCGCGCCTATGCACAGGACCCTGGAGCCGAAGACGTGGTGCGAATTACGAAGCAAATGGGGCGCACCGGCGAACCGGAACTTCGCGATGCCTGGGGCATCAGCCTGCGGGTTGAGCCCGCGGAGTGGGATTCCCGGAAAATGTACTACCGGGTGCGGAGTGCGGGCCCTGACAAGCAATTTGACACCGGCGATGACCTGGAGACGTATCTCGAAGTTCGCCGCGCCAAGATCGTGGGCCGTCCCAGCTCGGGCCCCAGCACCCTGGACGTCAACATCGAACCTGACCGCGGACCTTTCAACGGCCGTGGTGAGATTGTGGGGACAGCTATGGACCAGTGGGGCGCGGCGCTGGAAGGCGCCACGATCCGGGTGCGCTCGCTCGCCACGGGCCGGACGAGGAGGGCCAGCGCGGATGCGCGGGGCAATTTCGGACTGCGGGCGCTGGAACCAGGCGATTACGAGGTTGTGGTTTCCGCCGAGTCGGAGAGCATCACGAAGACGAAACTCACGCTACGGCCGCGCGACCGCGCCGTCCTCGCGGTTCTTCTGAGGCGCAAAAGCGCGGACACCGTGGTGGCGGTCAACGAAGCGGTGGGGCGCCGGATCATGTTTAAGGCCGGGGTTGCGGGTGGAGTCGGCATGGGGAGGGGAGCTGCCTTCGGCGCCTTCGAAGAGGACCGCCTCGACATGCTCAAAGAGACGCGTGCGCGGAATGTCCCGCTCGACGCCGAGGGTGGGCGAGTTGTGGCCGCGCCGGCGCCCGTCAACAGTGCGACCCTCGTCAAAGACGAATCCGCTGCTTCCGCGCCGCGCGTGCGCTCGTACTTCCCGGAGGCGCTCTACATCAATCCAGAAATCATCACCGACCGCGACGGTCGCGCCAGCATCGTGATTCCGCTGGCGGATTCCATCACCACCTGGCGGATGGCGATGCTGGCTTCGACGCCACACGGTGCCCTGGGCAGCGCCACGTCGAGTCTGAAGGTCTTCCAGGATTTCTTTGTGGACCTCGATCTGCCCGTCACACTCACGCAGGGGGACCGGGTTTCGATCCCCGTGGCCGTTTACAACTACTCCGGCGCACGCGGAGACGTCAGCCTGCAACTGCAGCCGGACGGCTGGTACTCCCTGGTAAGTGATGTTGCGGAGAAAACCGTGGCGGTGGATTCCAACCGCGTGGGTGGCTCCGAGTTCACCCTGGAAGCCAAACGCATCGGAAAATTCAAACTCACGCTCTCGGCCCGCATGAGCGGCGCGGCCAGCCGCGCGGATATCGTGGTGCGGGAAATCGAAGTCATTCCCAATGGCCGCGAGCAAAACCTGGTTTTCAACGGGCGACTGGAAACTGCCGTGCAGCATGAGTTGAATTTCCCCGCCGGGTCCATCCCCGACGCCAGCGCCATCTTCGTCCGCCTCTACCCCGGCCCCCTGAGCCAGGTCATCGAAGGCATGGACAGCATCCTGCGCATGCCGGGCGGCTGCTTTGAGCAGACTTCCTCCAGCACTTACCCCAACGTCCTGGCTCTGGACTACATGAAGCGCACCAAGAAGCTGACTCCGGAAGTGCATGCCAAAGCGGAGGGATACATCGCCAACGGCTATCAACGGCTGCTGACGTTTGAAGTCCCCGGCGGAGGATTTTCCTGGTTCGGCAACGCGCCCGCCAACAAGATCCTGACGGCATACGGCCTGATGGAGTTCTCCGACATGTCGAAGGTTTACGACGTGGACCCAAACCTGATCCTGCGCACGCAGCAGTGGCTGGCGGGGCAGCAACTGGCGGACGGAAGCTGGAAGCCTGACACCTCCTTCATCAACGAGGGCGCCACCAACCGCTACAACTCGGACGTGCTGCGCATCACGGCTTACGTCGCCTGGTCACTCGAGAACACCGGCTACCAGGGACCGGCGGTGGACAAGGCGAAGCAGTTTATCGAAACACACCTGAACGCGAAGCTGGACGCCTACACGCTGGCGGTCCTCGCGAACTTCGCCGCGGACTACGGAAAGGACCGCGACTTCACCCTCCAGGCGATGCAACTGCTGCTGGACGCGCGCACGGAGAAGGACGAGCAGGCGTGGTGGAGCGCGCAAGAAACCGCCGTCTATGCCACCGGCGAGAGCGCCAGCGTGGAGACGACGGGCTTGGCCGTGCAGGCGCTGCTCAAGTGGGGCCAGGCGCCGGGTACGGCGCGCAAAGCGCTTACTTACATCGCCTCCAAGAAAGATGCCTCCGGAACCTGGGGCACAACGCAGGCCACGATCATGGCGTTGCGGGCATTGCTGCTCGCCACCGAAAAAGGAGCAGCCGACGTCCGCGGCACGCTGGAGGTTTTGCTCAACGGCAAGCCGGTTGAAAAACTCGTGCTCACGCCGGAGAACAATGATCTGCTGCATCAGTTCGTCTTTAAGGGCATCGATGCCCAAGGCGCCAACCGCGTGGAAATCCGCTTCGACGGCAAGGACGGCTTGGCCTACCAGGTGGTGGGGCGCTACTTCCTCCCCTGGGACGAGAAACCGGCGAATGAACCGCTTTCCATCGAGGTGACTTACGACCGCACGCGCCTTGCCCAGGACGACATCGCCACGGCCACCGCCACGATTAAAAACAACCTGACCCAGACGGCCAACATGGTGATGGTCGATTTGGGCATTCCTCCCGGCTTCGACCTGCTCAGCGAGGACTTGCAGGCCTACCAGGAGAAGAGCGCGGGACTGAAGAGCGGCCGGCTGGAGAAATTCAGCCTGACCGCGACCCAGGCCATCCTCTACTTTGATTCCTTCACGCCGGGTGAAACGGCCAGCCTGGAGTTCCGCTTGCGAGCCAAATACCCCATCCGCGCCCAAACCTTCCAGTCGCGCGTCTATGAATACTATGACCCGGAAGTGAAGTCAGTCGCGCGCCCAGTGCAACTGGAGGTTCGCACCCGGCGGGAAATCGAGTTTCCTTTGGAAGAAACCAACCAGGAAATCGGCGCGGAGATCGGCACCGTGCGTGACTTGGTCTCACGAAATCTGCGGCGCTTCGTGGACCGGGGCATCCTCCGCCTGGAGCGCCG